>Ga0208328_1000102_pt1 | contig 47530 bp, 44 predicted proteins | sample DeeseametaMP2633_FD_184170 | JGI IMG/M metagenome (GOLD analysis project Ga0208328, IMG submission 184170) | Marine microbial communities from the Deep Atlantic Ocean - MP2633 (SPAdes) | ecosystem: Environmental > Aquatic > Marine > Unclassified | place: Northeast of Antigua and Barbuda, North...
CCCGCCGACCCGGGTGCTGCGGCAGGGCGGCGCCTTTCCCGCCATGCAGGCGGAGCTGGCGCAGGGCGAGGTCCGGCCGGAGGCGGTGATCGCGTTGCACAGGGAGGCGCGGCGGGTGTCGCCGAGCTATCACGTGCACATGGGCCGGGTCGCGGCGCGGCATGGGCGCGAGGCGCTGGCCGGCCGCTTTGCCGCGCGGGCGGGAGAGGTGATTCCGGTGGTGGACAAGGGCTGAGCCCGGTGCCATGAGGGCGGCCCCGATGTCCCCGAAGTCGTTGCTGCAAGGGCTTTCGACGAAAGGGTTGACGCGGTTTGGGCTTGGAGCTAGAGAAGCCCGACCAGATTCCGGGCGCCACTGTGGCGCCCTTTGATATTGGCGGAATGATCGGCCCGCGCTGCCAGCCAGTCGGTTTCCCGCCCCGAGACAATGAGGATGGACCCATGTCGCGCGTATGCGAACTGACCGGCAAAGGCCCGATGACGGGTCATAACGTGAGCCACGCCAACAACAAGACCAAGCGGCGCTTCCTGCCGAACCTGAACGATGTGACCCTGCAGTCCGAGACCCTCGGCCGCGGCGTCAAGCTGCGCATCTCCGCGTCGGCTCTCCGTTCGGTGGATCACCGCGGTGGTCTCGACAAGTTCCTGGCCAAGGCCAAGGACACCGAGCTCAGCACCAACGCTCTGAAGCTCAAGAAAGAGATCGCGAAGGCACAGGCTGCCAAGGCCTGATTCGCTCTCCACAGAGTTATCAACAGCCTCGGCGCCGTTCGCGCCGGGGCTGTTTCCTTTTGTCACGTGACATTACGCGGGGATCTGCCTAATTCTTGGCCGATGCCCCGGAAAAGATATCCTCTGACCGCATTTCTGTTTGCCCTGGTGCTGGCCCTGACCGGCTACCAGATGGCCGTGGCGCGCGCCCAGCCCGCGCCTGCGGGGCAGCTGGTGATCTGCTCGGGCCTCGGGCTGGTCACGGTGCTGGTGGACGAAAACGGCCAGCCGGTGAGTCAGATGCATGTCTGCCCCGACGGGCTTCTGACGCTGTTCTCCGGCCTCGATTCCGGCTGGGAGCTCGCCGCGCGGGCCGAGCGCTTGGTGCCGGTGGTGCCCGTTGCCGTGGCGCTGCGGACCGAGGGGCAGCGCAGCCCGGCACCGCAGGCCCGGGGGCCACCGTCGTCGATCTGACCCCATCCGGACAACCAGATCGAACAAAGGAACGACGACATGAAATCCCTGATTCTCGCCGGCGCCGCGTCGCTGGCCCTTGCCATGCCTGCGCTCGCCGACATCACGGTGCAGGAGGCCTATGCCCGCAGCGCCATGCCCGGCGCCAAGACCGGTGCCGCCTTCATGGTGATCGCCAACAGCGGCGACGAGGACGACCGGCTGGTTTCGGTTGCCTCGGATGCGGCGGCCAAGGTCGAGCTGCACACCCACAAGGACGAGGGCAACGGCGTCATGAAGATGGTCCACGTCGAGGAGGGCTTCGTGATCCCCGCGCAGGGCGAGCACGTGCTGCAGCGCGGCGGCGACCACGTCATGTTCATGGGGCTCACCGCGCCCTTCGAGCAGGGCAGCACGGTCGCGGTGACGCTGAGTTTCGAGAAGGCTGGCGACGTCGAGGTCGAGATCCCCGTCGATCTCGAGCGCCAGCCCGAGCACGGCAGCCACGGCGCCATGAGCAACTGAGTCGGCTGACCGCCGGACACGGGGCCGCGTGCTGGGATCTGCGCGCGGCCTTTCCATGTCCGGCCGGGGGGGGCGTCAGGCCAGAAGCTCGGCCACCCATTGCGGCACGACGCGGCTGGCGGGGCCGACGCGGTGATCCTCGAAGGCACGGCTGATCTCGCTGTCGGAGAGGTTGAGCTCGATGGTGCGGGCGCCGGCATAGGCCGCCTCCTGCACGAATCCCGCCGCCGGGTAGACCTGCCCCGAGGTGCCGATCGAGGCGAAGAGATCGCAGGTCTGCAGGTGGTCGGCGATCTCGTCCATGTGGTAGGGCATCTCGCCGAACCAGACGATGTCGGGTCGCCCGGCGCGGGCGTGGCAGGCGGGGCAGGGCTCGCCCGGGGCCATCTCGGGCGGAGAGGGCCAGCGGTGGCCGCAGCGGTAGCAGAGCGCCGAGGACAGCTCTCCGTGCATGTGGATCGCGGTGGCGCCGGCCTTCTCGTGCAGCCCGTCGACGTTCTGGGTCACGATAACCACCTCTCCCGGCCAGTCGCGCTGCAGCCGCGCCAGCGCCTCGTGGGCGGCGTTGGGCAGGGCCTCCGCCGCCTGGATCCGCCGGGCGTTGTAGAAGCGGTGGACGAGCGCGGGATCGCGGGCGAAGCCCTCGGGCGTGGCCACGTCCTCGATGCGGTGCTGCGCCCATAGCCCGCCCTCGTCGCGGAAGGTGCCCAGCCCGCTTTCGGCAGAGATCCCCGCGCCGGTGAGGACCACGATCTTTCCGGCCATGCTTTTCCCTTCTTCTCTCAGAGGTTAGGCTCGGGGCAAAAGGAGGCGCCCCGATGGCCCAGAGTATCCTCTTCGTCTGCCTCGGCAATATCTGCCGCTCGCCCTCGGCCGAAGGGGTGCTGCGACGCATGGCCGAGGCGCGCCGCATGGCGCTGGAGATCGACAGCGCCGGGACCGGTGACTGGCACGTGGGAGAGCCGCCCTACGGGCCGATGCAGGACGCGGCGAAGGCGCGCGGCTACGACCTGTCGCCGCTTCGGGCCCGGCAGGTGCGGCGCGCGGATTTCGAGCGCTACGACCTGATCCTCGCCATGGACGACAAGAATTTCGCGCATCTGCGGCGGATGCAGCCGGAGGGCGCCCGCGCCACGCTGCGGCTCTTCACCGACTACGCGCCGGCGACCGGCGCGACCGAAGTGCCCGACCCCTATTACACCCGCGATTTCGACGGGGCGCTCGACCTGATCGAAACCGCGGCGCGTGGCCTGCTGGATCAGCTCTCCGAGTAGATCGCCCGCGTCACGAGCCACGTGACCGGCAGTGCCACGAGCGCGCCGGCGGCGGCCGCGATCAGGATCGGCTGCAGCGTGTCGTAGCCGCTGACGAGGGCCACGACCACGAGGCTGCCCGCGAGGGTCGTGGCGATCATCGAGTAGAGAATGCCTGCAAGTCTGAGCATGTCGGTCTCTCCGAAGGGGCGTTCGCGATTTTTCCATATCACTGGTGTGGAATGTGTTTCTTGACATGTGTCAATCGCACGGCCTGACATGGGAAATTGACTTCCGGGACGGTTCGGGGTCAATTTACGCCTGTCGCAATTTTCTCCCCATGATTGCGCGACCCGTTTTTTAGAACCTCAGGAATTGACATGACCAGATACAAGATGGCTGCCGGGCTATTGCTGGCGCTCACGGCCTGCACTCCCACCATGCAGGACGTGAACGAGGTCCGGACGCTCTCGGACGTCAACTGCACGACGCGGCCCACCTGCTCTTACGAAAACAGCCCGCTGAAGGTCGACCGGTCGCGGCCGGTGACCCTGCCCAGACGGCCCTACACCTTCTATCCGGTGGTGGAGACGCTGCACTTCCGGGACGCGCAGAACCGGGAATGGCTGGCACCGTCGGGCACGCTCACCGATGGCGCCTCGATCCCCGCGATCTTCGTGTCCATCGTCGGCAATCCCACCGCGCCGGAATACGTCAACGCGGGCGCCGTGCACGACGCCTATTGCGGCGTCGGGAACGAGGGCGGGGCGATGTACCACAATGGTCGCTGGCAGGACGTGCACCGCATGTTCTACGACGCGCTGGTCGCCGGTGGCACCGCCAAGCCTCGGGCGCAGGTCATGTTCGCGGCGGTCTGGCTCGGCGGACCGCGCTGGAACCACTACTACAGCATGGCCGCCGTGCCGCCGCCGGCGATGCAGCAGGCGATGCGCGACGCCAAGTCCTATGTCGAGAAGAACGATCCGACGCTCCCGGAGCTGATCCTCTATCTCGAGCGGCTCGAGAAGCGGATCATCCGGCAGTATCCGAACATCTTCCCCAGCCTGAACCCCGACAACGAGCGGCCGGACGGTGGAGAGGGCCGGTCGGAACAGGACATCGAGATCGATTTCGAGCCCGAGACCGAGGGCGAGGCGGAGGTGCCCGACCAGACCGACCTGTCGGAGATCCTCGAAGCGCTCTGACAGGATGACGGCCGGGGCGCTTGCCGCGTTCCGGCCGGCCCGGGGTCAGATGTCCTGCGGCGCTCCGAAGGCGGTCTTCGACAGTGACGAGATGCGCGACAGGAAGGCGTCGAAGTGCGCCGCCGTGGTCTTCTGGATGTCATGCGCCAGCACGAGGCTCGAGGTCCGGTTGCGGATCTGGTCGAGCCCGTGCTGGATCCACTTGTCGGGCTTGTAGGACTTGTTCCAGTCCAGCGTGTCCACCGACCACAGGACCGAGCGGTAGCCGAGCTGCGACACCACCTTGTCGACCGTGGCGTTATGGGCGCCGTAGGGCGGGCGGAACAGCGTCGTGCCGCCCGGGTACTGGGCGATCACGTCACGGGTGCGCTCGAGCTGGTCGCTGACCGCCGAGGCCGAGAGCCTGGAGAGGTCGGGGTGGTCCCAGGTGTGGTTGCCGATCAGGTGACCGGCGCCCGAGATGTCGCGCAGCAGCGACGGCTGCGCCTTGGCGTTGGTGCCGACCACGAAGAACACCGCCTTGACCCCGTGGCGCCCGAGCGCCGTCAGGATCTGCGAGGTGCGGCTGGGGTGCGGACCGTCGTCGAGCGTGACCCACACCGTGCGGCCGCCCGCGGCACGGTAGACAGGTTTCGTGACTGGGGGCTGGGGCATGTGACACTCCGGTTGCCAGATCGCACAACCGGATGTGTATCACATTTGCAGCCCCTCACCAATTACACGAGCCGGCTGACCTCTTTCGCCGCGCGGACGAAATCCTTGAACAGCGGGTGCGGGTCGAAGGGCTTGGACTTCAGCTCGGGGTGGAACTGCACACCGATGAACCACGGGTGGTCGGGCCACTCGATGATCTCGGGCAGGCGGCCATCGGGCGACATGCCGGAGAAGCAGAGCCCGCCCTTCTCGAGCGCATCGCGGTACTTGATGTCGACCTCGTAGCGGTGACGGTGGCGCTCGTCGATGGTGGTGGTGCCGTAGACGTTCGCCACCTTCGAGCCCTCGGTCAGCACCGCGTCATAGGCGCCGAGGCGCATGGTGCCGCCCTTGTCGTCGGCGACCGAGCGGTTGACCCGCTGGTTGCCCTGCACCCACTCCTTGAGGTGGTAGACCACCGGCTCGAAACGCTTCTCGCCCTTCTCGTGGTCGAACTCCTCGGAGCCGGCCTTCTTGACGCCCGCGACGTTGCGGGCGGCCTCGATGACGGCCATCTGCATGCCGAGGCAGATGCCGAGATAGGGCACCTTGTGCTCGCGCGCGAACTTGGCGGCCTTGATCTTGCCCTCGGTGCCGCGCTCGCCGAAGCCGCCGGGCACGAGGATCGCGTCGTAGTTCTCGAGGTAGGGGGCCGGGTCCTCGCGCTCGAAGAGCTCGGCGTCGACCCAGTTCAGCTTGACCTTCACCCGGTTGGCGATGCCGCCATGGGTCAGCGCCTCGGCGATGGATTTGTAGGCGTCCTCGAGCTGCGTATACTTGCCGACGATGGCGACGTTGACCTCGCCCTCGGGGTTGTGGATGCGCTCGGACACGTCTTCCCACTTGTCGAGCGTGGGACGCGGGGCCGGGGTGATCTGGAAGGCGTCCAGAACCGCCTGGTCGAGCCCCTCGCGGTGATAGGCCAGCGGCGCATCGTAGATCGACGTGAGATCCTGCGCGGCGATCACGCTGTCGGGGCGCACGTTGCAGAACAGCGCGAGCTTCTCGCGTTCCTTCTGCGGGATCGGGCCTTCCGAGCGGCACACGAGGATGTCGGGCGCGAGACCGATGGAGCGCAGTTCCTTCACCGAGTGCTGGGTCGGCTTGGTCTTCAGCTCGCCCGAGGCCTTGATGTAGGGCAGCAGCGTCAGGTGCATGAAGATGCACTGGCCGCGCGGCTTGTCCTGCGCGAACTGGCGGATCGCCTCGAAGAAGGGCAGGCCCTCGATGTCGCCGACCGTGCCGCCGATCTCGCAGAGCATGAAGTCGACCTCATCCTCTCCGATCGAGATGAAATCCTTGATCTCGTTGGTGACGTGCGGAATGACCTGGATGGTCTTGCCGAGGTAGTCGCCGCGGCGCTCCTTCTCGAGCACGTTCATGTAGATCCGGCCCGACGAGATGGAATCGGTCTTGCGGGCCGCGACGCCGGTGAAGCGCTCGTAGTGTCCGAGGTCGAGGTCGGTCTCGGCACCGTCGTCGGTCACGAAGACCTCGCCGTGCTCGAAGGGCGACATCGTGCCCGGATCGACGTTCAGGTAGGGGTCAAGCTTGCGAAGCCGGACCGAAAAGCCGCGTGCCTGCAACAAGGCACCGAGTGCGGCAGAGGCCAGACCCTTGCCAAGCGAAGAAACCACACCGCCGGTGATGAAGATGAAACGTGCCATGGTGGCGCGACCCCGTGAATTTGTCTCAATTTCAGAACACCCACGGCCCGTCAGGACCGCAGCATCACGGGAGTCCATCTATAAGAGATTCGCGCAAACAAGTCCAGACGACCGCAAGATGCTGTTGCGGCTTCGGGCGCGGCCCTCAAGCTATGGTGTTGCGTGCGTGCCTCAGTCGGCGCGAGGCACGAGCGGTGCGTCCGGCGAGGTCTCGCTGCCGCTCGCGGAGGGCGGCGGAAGCAGGGAATCGGTGTCGATTTCGCCGGGCGTGCTGGGCTCTTCGGCCGCGGGCGCGCCGCCGGTGAGGCGGTCCATGACGGAGACGCCCGAGGCATCCTGCGCCGCCAGGATCGTCAGCGTGAGCGACGTGGCGATGAAGCAGATGGCAAGAATCCAGGTGATCTTTCCGAGCGCGGTAGCCGCTGCGCGCTGGCTCATCGCGCCACCGCCACCACCCATGCCGAGCCCGCCCCCTTCGGAGCGCTGCAGCAGCACGACCCCGATCAGCGAGAGCGCGAGGAGAAGATGAACGATGAGAATGACGTTCTGCATGGAGAGTTCCGGATCCTGCGGTTCTGGCGGGCTATGTAGGGGAAGCGGCGCAGCGGCGCAACCCGGCAATGGACGCCGCTGCCCCGGCGTCGCGCGGCGCGGCCTCGGGACGGCCGGAAAACGGCGCGTGCGTGACGCTGGGGAAGTCCGAAGTCGCACGTATGGGTTGCAATAATATATTCCAAAAATAACAAAAGTAGTGTCTTGCCCGGTTGTGCGGCCGCGGCTACGCTCGCCTCATGAAACATGACAAGCCCCTTCTCGGCATCACGTTGATGCTTGGTTTTTGCATCGTTGCACCGCTTGCCGATGCGGTTGCGAAACTGCTCGGAGGGAAGGTCCCGCTGGCGGAACTTGTGCTTGTCCGTTTCGGGGTGCAGGCGCTTGTCCTGGTCCCCATCATGGTGTTCACCGGCCGCAGCTTCCGCGTGCGGTCCAAGGTGTTCTGGATCATCCTGCTGCGCACGCTCATGCACATCCTCGGGATCGGCATGATGTTCACCGCGCTGCTCTACCTGCCGCTGGCCGATGCGGTGGCCATCGCCTTTATCATGCCGTTTCTTATGCTTCTGCTCGGCCATTACGTGCTGGGGGAAGAGGTTGGCTGGCGCCGCATGATCGCCTGCGCCGTCGGCTTCGTCGGCACGCTCATGGTCGTTCAGCCCGCCTTCCAGAACGTCGGCTGGCCGGCGCTGCTGCCGCTCGGCGTGGCGCTGAACTTCTCGCTCTTCATGCTCACCACCCGGCAGATCTCGCGCGAGATCGACGCGGTTTCGCTTCAGGCGATCTCGGGCAGCATCGCGGTGCTGATCATCGGGGTCATGCTGCTGCTGCTTCCGGGCCAGCGGCTGACCAGTCTCGCGGGCGATTCCCTTGAGGCCTCGACCTGGGGCCTGCTGCTCACCATCGGCCTGCTCGGCACGCTGGCGCATCTTCTGATGACCTGGTCGCTGCGCTACGCTCCGGGCGCGACGCTGGCGCCGATGCAGTATCTCGAGATACCGGTCGCGACCGTGCTCGGCTTCATGATCTTCGGTGACCTCCCGAATCCCCTCGCGACGGTGGGCATCTGCGTCACCATCGCGGCAGGGCTCTATATCCTCATGCGTGAGCGGGCCACGTCGCGGGCGCAGAAAGCAGCCCTCGCGACAGCGCAGGTATCGCCTCCACCGGCAGAATGATCAGCATCGCCGGTGCGTCGAAGCGCAGGCGGACCCGCGTCTCGCTGGTCTCGTTCGACGTGCCCACGCGCCGGGCGGGCGAAAACTCGATGCCGCCCAGCGGCCATCGCAGCCCCTCGCTTTCGCCCCGCATGGTCGCCAGAGGATAGAGCGACAGCCGCGTCGCCACCGGCAGCGAGAGCTCGATCTCGGGCGGCGCCAGCGCGATGACGTCTTCCTCGCCCAGCAGGATGCAGCGCCGGTCGGGCCGGTTCGCCAGCACCGTGAGCGCGGCAAGCTGGTGATCGACCCGCGACCCGAGGAAGCCCGTCCCGTAGACCAGCGGCGCGGTGATGTTGCGCAGGCATTTGTCGAAATCGGTGCTGTTCTGCTCGGGGATGTGGTGCACGCGCTCCGCCGGGATGCGGGTGCGCGACGCGTCGGTAAGGGAATCCAGGTCCCCGATCACCGCATCCGGCATGACGCCGAGCGCCAGCAGGGTCTCGGCACCGCCGTCGGCCGCCACCCGCAGGGCGCAGGTGTCGAGCAGCCCCCGAAGCTGATCGGGGTCGCTTTTGCCGCCTCCGACGAGGAGAACAGGGCCGGGATGGGAAATGAGACTTTCATTCATGGCGAATTAATGGCTTTTCGCGAAACAGGACACAATCCGAACATGAAATGATACTGTGTTTACCTAAGATTTGATCGGCTTTGGTCTTGGTAAACATGGTACATACCCGGTTGAAGTCCGATCGAAAGTGAGCAGCACATGGTGAGTTCGAGCAAAATCCTGACGGTCTCCTACGGCACCTTCTCCTGCACGGCGGAGGGGTTCGAAGATCCGCTCGACGTGGTCAAGGACACCACGCATTTCTTCCGTGGCGTGGTGCACGAGGACCGCTTCTTCGGGGCCGAGCCGCCCCGGTTCGACCCGGAGCTCGCCGCCGAACTTCTCAAGGCGCAGCTGGCCTCCGAAGCGGGGGAGGGGCGTCTGACCCTGCGCAACCCCCACGGCGGCAACGGCGCCTCGGTCGGAGCCATGGGCGCGGCCCTCGCCGCCCGCCCGACCGCCGCGCGCCCCGCGCATGGGCAAGAGCCGGCCGAGACGGCGGAAGAGGCCGTCGTGACGGACGCCGGGGCCGATGAGGTTGAGGTCGTCCAGACCGCCGTCACAGCAGAGCCGGCCGCGGTCGTCGAAGAGCCGACCCCCAAGGTCGCCGCGGCGCCGGTCGTGGCCGCAGAGGATGCGCCTGCCGCCGCGGGCAGCTACACCCTCGCAGAGCCGGTGGTCGCCGCGACGCCCGCGCCCTCCGCTCCGTCGAACGACCCCGAGAGCGTTGCTGCCAAGCTGCGCCGCATCAGGGCCGTTGTCGCCGAGGGGGCGTCGCGCCCCGCTCCCGCCATGTCGACCGATGCCGGTGGCGAGGACGAGTTCACCGAGGACGAGGACACCGGCGCGGTTTCCGCGATGCTCGGGTCGCTGGCCCCGGTGGTCGAGGATCTGCCCGAGGCGGTTTCGGACTCAGATGACCGCCTTTTCACGGACACCCTCGCGGGCATGGATTTCAGCGACAATTTCGACGAGGACGAGACGCTCGTCGCGCCGGAGCCCGCGACGCCGGTCGCGCCCGAACCCGCGCCGACCCTGCGCCGCGCCCGCGTGGTCAAGGTCAAGCGCGCGAGCTTCGACACCGCCGTCGCCGCCGGCGTGCTCGAGGAAGTGCCGGGCCAAAGCGGCGCCGACACCGTGAGCAGCCTCAGCGCCGAGGACGAGGATGAGCTCGCCCGCGAGCTTGCCGCCGTGCGGGCCGAGCTCGAAGCCGACTTCGACGCCGCCTGGGACGATGACGACGAGGTGCAGCCCGAGCCCGCCGCCCGCAGCGAGGCCGCCAGCCCCGCCGCGCCCGAGCCCGTCGCCGACGAGGACGACAGGGATTCCGACGACGCGTGGGACGAGGATGATGCCGGGGAGGCGCCCCGCCACGAGGCCGCGGAGGTCGAGGCCGAGTGGGACGACGAGGAGTTCTCGGAGACCCTCGAGGACGAGTTCGACGCGTTCTACGAGGACGAAGACGACGATGCCGTCGACGCGCATGAGGCAGCGGTGATCGCCGCCGCCGTGGCCGACGCCGAGCGCCTCACCGACGAGGGCGTGCGCAAGGCCGTCAAGCTCGCGAGCCCGGGCCGGGTCATGCTCACCGAGAACAGCGTGGGCGACACCGACGCCTCGCGCATCCTCGACGAGACCAACACCCAGATGTGCGAGCCCGAGGGCAACCGCCGCCGCAGCGCCATCGCGCATCTGCGCGCCGCCGTCGCCGCGACCCGCGCCGACAAGCTGCTGGGCCGCAAGAAGGACGCCGCCGAGGGCATGCAGCCCTACCGCGAGGATCTTGCCAACGTTGTACGCCCCCGCCGTCCCGACGCGCCCGCCAGCCACACCGAGCGTCCGGCGGATCTTGGCCGCCCGGCGCCGCTCAAGCTGGTGGCCGAGCAGCGCGTCGACAGCAGTGCGGCTGCGCCTGTGCCGCGCCGCGTCACGCTCTCGGAGTTCGAGGACGGCAGCCTGCAGGGCGACGATGACGACAGCGGCTTCGCGACCTATGCCGTGAGGGTCGGCGCCACAGACCTCTCCGAGCTGCTCGAGGCGGCGGCTGCCTACATGTCCTTCGTCGAGCGCCGCGAGCAGTTCTCGCGCCCGCAGCTGATGACCAAGGTCCGCCAGGCAGAGCTGACCGAGTCGAGCCGCGAAGACCGGCTGCGGACCTTTGGCCAGCTCCTCCGCGAGGGCAAGATCGAGAAGACCCGCGGCGGCCGCTTCACCGCCTCGGAACGGATCAGCTTCAAGCCCGACGCCCGTGCCGCGGGCTGAAGGCCTGACCAGACCGAGCGGACGGCGGGTGCGCAGGCGCCCGCCGTTTTTCTTTCGTCATGACATACGGGTCGGTTTGTTCGTCGTGACAGAGCTGTCGGCTAGGGTCACTATCGGCCAACCGGCAAGGGCGTGATCCCCCCGAACAGCCATCAGGCCCGGCGGTCGAGCTTGGTCGTCAGGTGGATGAGGCTCTCGGAGCTCTTCACGCCCCGCGCCTCGGCGATCCGGTCGAGCGCCGCGTCCAGCTCGGCGGTCGAGCTGGCGCAGACCACCACCATCAGATCGACCCGCCCCGAGGTCGTGTGCACCGATTCGACCGTGGGCATCAGCTTCAGCCGCGACAGCACGTCCGCCTGCGCCCGGGGCTCGATGCAGACCAGTACCGTGGCGCGGATCGCCTCCTGCAGGGCGGCGCCGCGGCGGATGGTGAAGCCCGCGATGGCACCGCGCAGCACCAGCCGCTCGATCCGCGCCTGCACCGTGGTGCGGGCAAGCCCCAGCCGCCGCGCAAGATCGGCCACCGGCATGCGCGCATTGGCAGACAGCAGCGCCACGAGCGCCCGGTCGGTCTCGTCGATCTGTGAGGTTGTGTCGTCGATCTGTTTCATGTGTCCCTCAGATTGACCGATCCGCCGGGCGAAAGCGAGCGAAAAGCGGCTCATACTTGGGGAAGCGCAAACAGGAGGTATCGACATATGGGGATCGAGCAGACCCTGCTACCCTCGCCCGAGGCATGGTTGTCCCGCAGGCGGCCGGACGATCCGGTGTTCTTCTTCTGCCCGGTCCGGCTGGCGCAGGTGACCGAGCGGTTCCGCAGGGGGTTCCCCGGTCTGGTGACCTACGCGGTCAAGGCCAACCCGGCGCCCGAGATGCTCGACGGGCTTGTTGCCGCGGGCATCCGCGCCTTCGACGTCGCCTCGCCCGCAGAGATGGCGCTGGTGCGGGCGCATTGCCCCGACGCGGTGCTGCACTATCACAACCCGGTCCGATCCGAGGCCGAGATCGACGCCGGTCTCGCCCATGGCTGCGTGTCGTGGTCGGTGGACCGCATGCGCGAGCTCGAGAAGCTGTCGCGCCTGCCAAGGGGCACCGAGATCGCGGTACGGCTGAAGCTGCCGGTGACCGGCGCGGCCTATGATTTCGGGGCCAAGTTCGGCGCCGAGCCGCGGCTGGCGCAGGAGTTGCTGGCGCGGGTGGCCGAGATGGGCTTCGTGCCCTCGCTGACCTTCCACCCGGGCACCCAGTGCTGGACCCCCGAGCCTTGGGCGCGCTACATCCAGACGGCGGCGGAAATCGCCCGAGCCGCCGGCGTCACGCTGCACCGGCTGAACGTGGGCGGCGGCTTCCCGTCGGACCGGGGCGAGGGGCATCCCGACCTCGACGCCATCTTCCGCACCATCGCCGAGACCACCCGCGCCGCCTTCGACGTGCCGCCCCGGCTGGTCTGCGAGCCCGGGCGCGGGCTCTGCGCCGAGGCCTTCATGCTGGCGCTGCGGGTCAAGGCGGTCGAGGACGCCGCGGTGTTCCTCAACGACGGCATCTACGGCGGCATGGCGGAATGGCGCGATCTCGGGCCGATGGGCCGGCTGCGGGTGGTGACGCCCGAGGGCCTGCCGCGCGGCGGGGCCTCCCGCGGGCGCATCGTCTTCGGCCCGACCTGCGACAGCCTCGACCGGCTGCCCGATCCGGTGGCGCTTCCCGAGGGCATCTGCGAGGACGACTTCATCGTCTTCGAGGGCATGGGCGCCTATTCGCGCGCGCTGGTCACCGGCTTCAACGGCTACGGAGCGCGCAGGATCATCCGCATGACCACGGCCTGCTGAGAATTCCCGCTGGCGGTGCTGGACACCGCCGGCATGCTCCTTACAGTCCCGCACAGAGGACAAGCGAGGCGCGGGGGACCCAGCATGGAAAAGTTCGGCAAGAGCCAGTCGATGAAGCGGAGCGAGGACGTGCGGTTCCTCACCGGCCATGGACGCTACGTGGATGACATCGCGCCCGAGGGGGCGCTGCACGCGTACATGTTCCGCTCGCCCGTCGCCCATGCGGTCATCGGCACGCTCGACGTGAGCGCGGCGCGCGAGGCCGAGGGCGTGGCGCTGGTGCTGACCGTGGACGACCTGCTCGCTGCGGGCATGGACGTGCGCATGGCCGCAACCGTGGTGCCCAACCGCGACGGCACGCAGGGCGCCGATCCCGAGCGCCCGGTCCTTGCACGCGGCCGGCTGCGCCACGTCGGCGAACCGGTGGCGCTGATCGTCGCCGAGACCATGCAGCAGGCCAAGGACGCGGCCGAGCTCATCGAGCTCGATTACGACGAGCTGCCCGCCCACATGGAGCTCTGCGCCGGTGGCGAGACCATCCATGCCGAGGCGCCGGACAACCGCGCCTTCGACTGGGGCATGGGCGACCAGGCAGCGACCGAAGAGGCCTTTGCCAAGGCCGCGCGGGTGGTGCGGCTCGAGGTCGGCGACAACCGGGTCATCGTGAACGCCATGGAAGGGCGCGGCTGCTTCGCCGAATGGGACGGCTCGCGGATCCATCTAGCCTTCAACGGGCAGGGCGTCTGGGACATGAAGGGCGAGCTGGCGCAGGCCATGGGGCTCGACGAGGCGGATGTGCGCATCACCAACCCGGACGTGGGCGGCGGCTTCGGCATGAAGGCGGCGTCCTACCCCGAGTATTTCTGCGTGGCGCAGGCCGCGCGTGTGCTGGGCCGCCCGGTGCGCTGGTATTCGGAGCGCACCGAGGGGATGCTCTCGGACCACGCCGGGCGCGATCTGGTGACCATGGCCGAGCTGGCCTTCGACGAGGGGCACCGGATCCTCGGCTATCGTATCCACACGATCTGCAACCTTGGGGCCTACAACTCGGGCTTCGGCCAGCCGATCCAGACGCTGCTCTTCGCAAAGGTGCTGACCGGCACCTACGACATCCCGACCGCGTGGATGCGGGTCGAGGGCATTTACACCAACACCACGCAGGTCGACGCCTACCGCGGCGCGGGGCGTCCCGAGGCGATCTACGTCATCGAGCGGGTCATGGACCGCGCGGCGCGGGATCTCGGCATCGACCCGATCGAGCTGCGCAAGATCAACTTCGTCAAGCAGTTCCCCTACACCACGGTCACCGGCGAGACCTATGACGTGGGCGATTTCCCCCGGGTGCTGGATCACGCCATCGCGGATGCCGACGTGGCGGGCTTCGCGGCGCGGCGGGCGGCCAGCGAGGCCGAGGGCAAGCTGCGCGGGCTGGGGCTGTGCTTCTACATTGAATCCATCCTCGGCGATCCGTCCGAGGGGGTGAAGGTCGAGTTCACCGAGGACGGCGGCGCGCGGATCTACGTGGGCACCCAGTCGAACGGGCAGGGGCACGAGACGGTGTTCGCCAAGTTCCTGAGCGACCACACCGGCATCCCCTTCGACAAGATCGCCTTCGTGCAGGGCGACAGCGACCTGATCGCGCAGGGCGGCGGCACCGGTGGCTCACGCTCGGTGACGACGCAGGCCAACGTGACGCTCACCGCGGTTGCGGCGATGATCGAGGGTTTCTCGGCCTTCCTCGCCGAGGAGATGGGCGTGGAGCCGGGCGAAGTGCGCTTCGACGACGAGCGGTTCCGGGCCGAGGGCTCGAACCTGACGCCGACCATGCTCGAGGCCGCGGCGCTGGCACGTGCGACGGGCCGCGACGACCTGCTGACCTGGTCGGCGCGCGACAAGATCCAGGCGCGCTCCTATCCCAACGGGGCGCATTTCGCCGAGATCGAGATCGACCGCGAGACCGGCGTGGCGGAGGTGGTGAAATACACCGTCGTCGACGATTTCGGGAACCTCATCAACCCGATGCTGGCCGAGGGACAGGTCCATGGCGGTGTCGCGCAGGGGCTGGGGCAGGCGCTTTGCGAGCAGACGGTGTTCGACGAGGATGGCCAGCTGCTGTCGGCGACCTTCATGGATTACGCTTTGCCGCGCGCCTATGACGTGCCGTGGATCAAGTTCGACGTGGAGCCCGTGCCCTCGACCGGCAACCCGATGGGGATGAAGGGCTGCGGCGAAGCGGGCACCGTCGGTGCGCTCGCGGCGGTGTCGAACGCGGTGCAGGATGCGCTCTGGCCGCTGGGCATCCGGCAGGTCGACATGCCCTTCACGCCGATGCGGCTCTGGAGTCTGCTCGGGGGCGCGAAGCAGGCGGCGGAGTGATCCGCCGCCGCGGTTCGGCTTTTCGACATGGCGTCAAGTTTTTTGTTCACGCTTCCTTGAGGGGGCTTCCAATTGTGTCTTTTGCGCCCATATCCCTATCAGGATCGCGGATACGGAACCTCCGCGAAGCCTTCACTGTCCCTCGTTCCGCACTTGCGCCCAAGGTTTTCCTTGGGCGCTTTTTCTTTGCGTCGGGCCGATCGGGCATCTTTCGGGCCTGCCCTGAATCGCAATAAGGTGGGCGCATGAGCTATTCGGATGCCTTCCTGAAACAGATCCTGCGGCGCACCAAGGTGATCGCCGTCGTGGGCGTGTCGCTGAACCCGGTGCGCCCAAGCTATTACGTGGCGCGTTACCTGAGCCTGCGCGGCTTTCGCGTGATCGGGGTGAACCCGGGCCATGCCGGGGCGCAGCTGTTCGGGGAGACCGTGCGCAGCAGCATCGCGGAGCTTCCGCCGGAGGTCGACATGCTCGACCTCTTCCGTCGTTCCGAGGCGGTGGGCCCGCTGGTCGACGAGGCGCTCGAGCATTTGCCGGGGCTGCGGACGGTGTGGATGCAGATCGGGGTCGAGAACCCCGAGGCCGCCGCGCGCGCCGAGGCCCGGGGCATCGACGTTGTGATGAACCGCTGCCCGAAGATCGAGTACCAGCGGCTGCACGGCGAATTGCGCATGGGCGGGTTCAATACCGGGGTGATCTCGTCGAAGCTGTGACGACGCGCGCCGCTCGTCCCCTTCGGGAACATCGCCCCGCCCGCCGTCCCGCAGGGCGCGCGCGGTTTCAGGTGATCCGGATTGGAAGGTTGCCCTTTCGGGCGGTCCGTCAGCCCTGGCGCGAGGCCTTCTCGGCGATGCCCGACTGCCCCTGGCGGCGCGCCAGTTCGGTCATGACCTCGGCCAGCGACACGTCGCGGGCGCGCAGCATCACGAGCAGGTGGAAGAGCACGTCGGCGGCCTCGGAGGTCAGGCGGTCGCGGTCGCCCTTGGTGGCCTCGATGATGGCCTCGATCGCCTCTTCGCCGAATTTCTCGGCGCATTTCTCCGGGCCCTTGGCGAGCAGTTTCGCGGTCCAGCTGTCGTCGGGCGAGGCGCTGGCGCGGGCGGCGACGATCTGTTCGAGCTCTTCGAGGGTCATGCGGGCCTCACCGGGATGCCGGCGGCGGCCATGTGAGCCTTGGCCTGCTGGATCGAGTATTCGCCGAAGTGGAATATCGAGGCGGCGAGCACCGCCGAGGCATGGCCCTCGGTCACGCCCTCGACCAGGTGGTCGAGCGTGCCGACGCCGCCGGAGGCGATCACCGGCACGTCCACCGAGTCGGCGATGGCGCGGGTGAGGGGGATGTTGAAGCCGGACTTGGTGCCGTCGCGGTCCATCGAGGTCAGCAGGATCTCGCCCGCACCCTTGGCGGCGACGGTGCGGGCGAAGGCGACCGCGTCGATGCCGGTGGGGCGGCGGCCGCCGTGGGTGAAGATCTCCCAGCGGCCGGGCTCGACGGTCTTGGCGTCGATCGCCACCACGATGCACTGCGAGCCGAAATGGTCCGCGGCCTCGGCCACCACGTCGGGGTTGGCGACGGCGGCGGAGTTGAAGCTGACCTTGTCGGCACCCGCGAGCAGCAGGGCCCGGACATCCGCCACGGTGCGCACGCCGCCGCCCACGGTGAGCGGGATGAAGCACTGCTCGGCGGTGCGGGTGACCACGTCGAACATGGTGCCGCGGTTCTCGTGGGTGGCGTGGATGTCGAGGAAGGTGATCTCGTCGGCGCCGGCGGCATCGTAGGCGCGGGCGGCATCGACGGGGTCGCCCGCATCGCGCAGGTCGACGAAATTGACGCCCTTGACCACGCGGCCGTCGGCGACATCGAGACAGGGTATGATGCGGGTCTTGAGCATGGCCTGCTTATGGCGCGGAATCCGGGGCTATGGAAGGGCGGAATGGGCGTGGCAGGGGGCTCTGCCCCCGCCGCTGCGCGGCTCCCCCGGAGTTTGTCGGGCAAGATGAAGGGACGGACTCGTCGCGATGGTCCAAAGGCGCTATTCGGGCCGGATGGACGAGAGATTCGAGATATTCCTGGCCTGCGCGCCGGGGCTGGAGACGACGCTGGTGGGCGAGGCCAAGGCCGCGGGCTTCGGGCCGTTGCGGCCGGAGGCGGGCGGGGTGGCCTTCGACGGCGGCTGGCCCGAGGTCTGGCGTGCCAACCTGGTGCTGCGCGGTGCGGCGCGGGTGCTGGCGCGGATCGGCGGGTTCCCGGCGGTGCATCTCGCGCAGCTCGACAAGCGGGCGCGCAAGTTTCCGTGGGGCGAGGTGCTGCGCCCCGACCAGGGCGTGCGGGTCGAGGCGATCAGCCGGAAGTCCAGGATCTATCACGGCGGCGCCGCCAAGGAGCGCGTCGAGCGGGCGATTTCCGAGACGCTGGGCGCGCCGGTCAGCGATGACGGCGTGCGGCTGCTGGTGCGGATCGAGGAGAACCTCGTGAGCTTCTCTGTCGACACCTCGGGCGAGCCGCTGCACCGGCGGGGCCACAAGGAAGAGGTCGGCAAGGCGCCGATGCGCGAGACGCTGGCGGCGATGTTCCTGCGCGAATGCGGCTACACCGGCGAAGAGCCGGTGATCGACCCGATGTGCGGCTCGGGCACCTTCGTGCTGGAGGCCGCGGAGATCGCCATGGGCCTGTTGCCGGGGCGGACGCGGGGGTTCGATTTCGAGCGGCTGGCGAGCTTCGATGCGGCTGCCTGGGAGGCGATGAAGCGCGGCGCCGCACAGCGCGAGACCGGGCTGCTGTTCCGGGGCTACGATCGCGACGCGGGGGCGGTGCGCATGGCGGGCGCCAACGCGCAGCGGGCAGGCGTCGACCGCACGGCGGTGTTTGCCTGCCAGCCGGTGAGCGCGCTGGAGCGGCCCGAGGGGAAACCGGGGCTCGTCATCGTGAACCCGCCCTGGGGGGCGCGGGTCGGCAAGCCGGGGCCGCTGCACGCGTTGCACCGGAGCCTTGGCGATGTGCTCAAGGAGCGTTTCCGCGGCTGGCGCGTGGGCCTGGTGACGCCGGAGGCGGGGCTCGCGCGGGCGACCGGGCTGCCGTTCCTGCCGCCGGGACCGCCGGTGGCGCATGGCTCGCTGAAGATCCGGCTCTATCGCACGAACCCGCTCTAGGGCTTCTTGGCGCGGTGGTGGGTGGCGGCGGAAAGCGGCCCCCGGACGTGTCGCGCGACGAATCGTCTTAAACGGGAGGCGCTCTGCGCCTATATTGGGGGCATGAGACGCATCGCTGCCCTGATCCTCTCCACCGCCCTTGTCGCCGGATCCGGCGCGGATCTGGCTGTCGCACAGATCGAGGAGGCGCCCGAGACCGAGGCGCCTGCCGAGGAAGACGGGCTGATGAAGCGCGGGGCGGAGATGTTCCTGCGTGGCCTGATGGACGAGCTCGACCCGGCGTTGCGCGGGCTCGAGGACCTTGCCGGCGAGATGCAGCCGGCGCTGCGCAGCTTCGCCGAGGAAATGGGGCCGGCCCTGCACGAGCTCATGGGCAAGGTGCGGGACTGGTCGGACTACCACCCGCCCGAGATGCTGCCCAACGGCGACATCATCCTGCGCAAGCGGTTGCCGGGCGAGGAGGAGGAAGAGGCGCCGTCGCCCTTCGACAGCCCTTCCGACGGCTCGGAGATCGAACTCTAGCGTCGCCGCACAACCGGCCTCAGGCCGGTGCCAGTTCCACCCGGACCTCTTCCGCGTCCAGCGCCCGCGCCAGCGAGTTGAACCGGGCCTCGGCAACTTCGCCATAGAGCGGGGCCGCCTCGGCGGTCAGGTTAAGCACGAGGCTGCGCGTCTCTGGGTTCCAGTCGAGATCCGCCCCGTCTTCCTTCTTGGCATCGGACATCCACAGCATCGAGCCGAAGCGCATCGCCTTGCCGAGCACCTCGGCCTCGCGCTGTTCCGCCTCGTCGATGAGCGAGTAGAAATCCTCGAACCCGGTGCCCTCGCGCTTGTTCTTGTAGCGGTGCAGCAGGGCGAGACCGAGGAACACCCGCTCGGGGTGGTCGAGCCCGCCGAGGTTGGCGCGGGTGGCGTTGTCGAAGCAGGTCTGCGCCCGGTAGTCCGGGTGGGCGCGCCAGGCGACGTCGTGCAGCAGGCAGGCGGCCTTGACGATGCGCAGCCGGGCCTCTCCGGACTTCGCGAAGAGCGGCAGCACGAACTTGTAGAGCGTCTTGCCGAAGCCGGGCAGGCGCGCGTCCTTGGCCTCGGAGAAGCGGCAGGCCTCGACCAGCGGATCGCGGTCGCGCAGCGCCTGCGGCATCTGTTCGTAGAGCAGGCCCTCGCGGATCCCGTAGGAGGAGATGGCGATCTCGGACGGCTGGTAGGTCTCGAGCAGCACGCCCAGCACCTCGGAGGCATAGGGCACGAGGCTCATGCGGGCGGCGGAAATCGAGCAGGCGTTGCGCAGGGTCTCGAGATCGGCGCGTTCGATGAACTTCAGCGTCTCCTCGACCGCGGCGGTGTCCATCCGGTACTCGTGCAGGACGTGCAGCGGGTAGTTGCGCCGCTCCATGTCGATGCGGGCGATGGCGCGCCACGAGCCGCCGACGAGGAACAGGCGCGAGCCGGTGGTGTCGATCTTCTCGGTGAGCTTGGCCATGCTCTTGCGGATGTGCTTCTCGCGGGCCTTCTTGCCGCCCTCGAGATCCTTGAAGCGCAGCGGTCCCAGCGGCGAGGTCACGCGCCGCCCGACCTGGCCGCCGGAGAGCTCGGCCAGTTCCATCGACGAGCCGCCGATGTCGCAGATCAGGCCGTTGGCGCCGGGCCAGCCCAGCAGCACGCCCTGCGCCGAGAGCCGCGCCTCTTCCTCGCCGTCGATGACCCAGACCTTGAGCCCGGTCTTCTGCTCGATCTCGGCGCGGAAGGCGGGGCCGTCCTCGGCCTCGCGCATGGCGGCGGTCGCGACGGTGGTCAGCGGCGGCAGGTCCATGCCGCGGGCGAGCGTGTTGAACCGCGCCAGCGCAGCAAGGGCACGTTCCTTGCCCTCGGGGTTCAGGCGCCCGGTCTCGGGCATGCCCGCGCCGAGGCCGCACATGATCTTCTCGTTGTAGAAATATGCCGGGCTGCGCGCCGCGCCATCGAAGACCACCAACCGAACCGAATTCGATCCGATGTCCACGACTCCGACGCGCGACAAACGCCGCGCCTGCGGATCGTCGAAGAGCGGGCGCCCGAACGGGCCCCAGTCGCTCTGGGCGGAGTCGCCTTGTCCGTCCATGTGCTTCCTCGGCTTTTCTGCGCGACTCCTCTACCACGCGAACCCTGTCGGGCGAAAGTGGTTCCGATGGGGTTCCGTCTGAGCTTCCGCCGCGTCGGCTGCTGCGTCAGCGGAAAAGGCCGAGAAGCGCCCTTGGCGAGCCATTGGCGATCGACAGCGCCTGAATGGCGAGCTGTTGCTGCACCTGAAGTGCCTGAAGCCGTGCCGAGCTTTCCTCGAGATCCGCGTCCACAAGCGTGCCGATCCCGGCCCGCATCGCGTCGGTGAGCTTGCCGTTGAAGGCGGTCTGGGTCTCGAGCCGATTCTGGTCCGAGCCGAAACCGGCGGCGGCATCGGTGGCGGTGGTGAGCAGGCCCTCGATCTGGCTGAGCGCGTCGGAGGCGCCGCTGGTGGTGGTGACGTCGAAGCTTGCGAGCAGCTCGAGCCCGCCGCCGATGGTGTTGCCGGCGTCCGCGGTCAGGGTGTTGAGGCTCACCGCGATGGTGTCGGTTCCGTCGGTGACGCTGGAGTTCACGCTGATGGAGCTGCCCGAGGCGGTCATCGAGAGCACCGATTCGTCGATGTCGTTCTGCGCGGCGTAGCTCTCGAACCGGCGCACGAGCTGGGTCATTACGTCCGAGGCCGTGTCGCCGTCGCGCGCCACGTAGAAGATCGGCGCGTTGGTCATCTCGGCGCGGGTCTCGTTGGCGGCGGTGGTGAAGCGCAGGTCGGCCTGGGTGAAGGTCGAATCATCCGCGTCGGTGCCGAAGATGTTGAGCGAGAAGGCCATGCCCGCGGTGACCGTCACGGCGCTGGCATTGAGCGTGCCGGATTGCGTGGCATTGAGCGTGGCGCTGGCGACGGCGGCGGCATAGGTGCCGCCCGAGGCCGAGATTGCCCCCGCGCCCTGGCCCAGATCGCGCTTGGTGATGGCGATGTCGACGCCGCGGACCCCGGAGGCGTCGCGCTGCAGGAAGCCGAGCACCGCCTCGCTGCCGCTGCCCTCGGTGGCCTCGGTGTTCTTCAGGAGGTTCATGCCGTTGAACTGCGCCGCACCGACCACGGCGGCGATCTGGTCTCGCAGCGCGCCGATGTTCGCCTGGATCTTGCTGCGGTCGACGTTCTCGCCCTGCGCGGTGACCACGTGAGCCTTAATCTCGGTGAGCAGGTCGGTGATCGTCTCGGCCGCGTTGCGTGCCACGCTCAGGGTCGAGCCGCCGAGCGCGAGGCTGTCCGAGACCTTGCGGTAGCCGAGCACGTCGGCCTCCATGGTCTTGGCGATGGCCCAGACGGCGGCGTTGTCGTCGGCCCCGGCGACCTTGCGCCCGGTCGAGATCTGGCTCTGCACGTCGGCGATGTTGGAATTGATGGACTGAAGCGTCATCAGCGCGATCGACGCGCTGTCGTTTGTGAGGATGCTGGACATGGGTCTGCCTGTTCGGGGAGGGACGCGCCATTCGCGCGGTCGGCCCCGGACTCGAGGGGCATCCGATCCGGCGATTCAGCCGGCCCGCGGGACCGTATCGAATTCGGGATACAGCACGGCCCGCGCCACTTGCCCCCAAGTGCGACCTAGACTTTTGCCAGTTCGGGGTTGCGAACCGCTTAAGTGACCGGGGCGCTGCCGCGGTCATTTCGTGGCGGTTTCTGGGCGCCGGCCTGTGCGCGGCGAAGCAAATCCCGGGCCGCGAGGGGCCCGGGACGCAAGGATCAGTCCTCGCTGTGCGTGAGGCTGGGCACGTCGCTGGCGCCGGCCGAACCGCGGCCCGACAGCGACGGGTTCTCCATGAAGAAGCGGTGGCAGCTGAAGGGTGTCGCATCCTCGGGCACCGGGTGCCGGGTGAACTTGCCCGAGGGCTCCATGACCCAGCTCTGCATGTTGTCGGCGAGGTTCGCTGCCATCACTTGGCTGACGATCTGCGCCTTGACTGTGGGGTTCTCGATCTCGACGCCGGTCTCGACCCGGCGGTTGAGGTTGCGCCCCATCCAGTCGGCCGAGGAGATGAACACCCGCGCCTTCTTGTGCGGCAGCCCGTGGCCGTTGCCGAAGCAGATGATCCGCGAGTGTTCGAGGAAGCGGCCGATGATGGACTTCACCCGGATGTTCTCGGACAGGCCCTTCACGCCGGGCTTGAGGCCGCAGATGCCGCGGATCACGCAGTCGATCTCGACGCCGGCCTGGCTGGCGGCGTAGAGCGCATCGATCATGTCGGGCTCGATGAGCGAGTTCATCTTGAGCCAGATCTTCGCGGGACGGCCGGCACGGGCGTGCTCGGCCTCGGCGGCGATCAGCTCGAGCATCTTGGGCTTCAACGAATGTGGCGAGATCACCAGCTTCTCGAGCCCTTCCGGCTGCGCGTAGCCCGAGAGGTAGTTGAAGATCTTCGCGGCGTCGCGGCCAAGCGCGGCATCGCAGGTGAAGAACGACAGGTCGGTGTAGATCTTCGCGGTGATCGGGTGGTAGTTGCCGGTGCCCCAGTGGGTGTAGGTCACCAGCCTGTCGCCCTCGCGGCGCACCACCTGGCTGATCTTGGCGTGGGTCTTCCAGTCGAGAAAGCCGTAGACCACATGGGCGCCCGAACGCTCCAGCCGCCGCGACTGGCGGATGTTGGCGGCCTCGTCGAAGCGCGCCTTGAGCTCGACCAGCGCGGTGACCGACTTGCCTTCCTCGGCGGCCTCGCAGAGCGCCTCGACGATGGGCGAGTTGCGCGAGGTCCGGTAGAGCGTCTGCTTGATCGCCACGACGTTGGGATCAAGCGCCGCCTGCTGCAGGAAGCGCACCACCATGTCGAATGTCTCGTAGGGGTGGTGCAGCAGCATGTCCTTCTGCGCGATGGCCGCGAACATGTTGCCCTCGTGGTCCTGCACCCGCTCGGGCACGCGCGGCGTGAACGAGGGCCAGAGCAGGTCGGGGCGGTTGTCGAGCACCAGCTCCTTGAGGTCGGCGATGCCGATCATGCCGTCGAGCTCGATGACCTCGTCGTCCTGCACGTGCAGCTCGCGCTGCACGATGTCGCGCAGGCCCTTCGGCGCGCCGGTGGTGACGGTGAGGCGCACGACCTCGCCCCGGCGGCGGCGCTTCAGCGCCACCTCGAACTCCCGCACGAGATCCTCGGCCTCTTCCTCGACTTCGAGGTCGCTGTCGCGCAGCACGCGGAAACCGAAGTGATCCTTGATCCGGTAGCCGGGGAACAGGCTCTCGATGTGCAGCAGCAGCACGTGCTCGAGATAGATGAAGCGGTTCTGGCCGTCGGGGGCGGGCAGCGCCATGAAGCGCGCGACCTGGTGCGGGATTGGCAGCAGCGCGTTGCGCGAACGGCGGTCCTTCTTGCGCTCCAGCGTGATCGCGAGACAGTAGCCCATGTTGGCGATGAAGGGGAACGGGTGCGCCGGGTCGATGGCCAGCGGCGACAGCACCGGGAAGACCTGGCTCAGGAACTCGGTTTCGACGTGGGCGCGGTCCTCGTCGGTAAGCTCGGCCGTGGGCACGATGTCGATGCCGGCGGCGGCCATCTCGGCCTCGAGCGTGTGCAGCACCTTCTGCTGGTGCGCCATCAGGCGGCGGGCGTCCTCGTTGATCAGCACGAGCTGCTCGGCAGGGGTCAGCCCGTCGGCGGCCGGGTTGGTGTTGCCGGCATGGGCCAGCTCGCGCAGACCGGCGACGCGCACGGTGTAGAACTCGTCGAGGTTGGTCGCCGAGATCGACAGGAAGCGCAGCCGCTCGAGCAGGGGCACCCGCGGGTTCTCGGCTTCCTCGAGGACGCGCCAGTTGAACCCCAGCCAGCTGAGTTCGCGGTTGTAGAAACGGCCGGGGCCGGTGAGGTCGACCTCGGCGAGCTCGCTCGGCGCGGGCATCGGGGCCTTGAGGAAATCTGCAATGCTCATGAGGGGCTTATGCGCTGGGGGTTGAAACAGATTCGTGACGGTCGGCGAGGCTCATTCTGGCAAGTTGGGCGGGGGCGGTTCAAGCCGCGACAGGACCTCGCGCGCCAGCGCCCGGGTGATGCCCTTGGGCCGCGTCATGGCATGGGCGTCGAGCGCCGACACCAGCTCGCGCGCCATCGCGAAGCTGCGCGGCATGTGCCGCACGAGATAGGGGATGACGTCGGGCGCGGGTACGCATTGCCGGTCGGCCAGCAGCTTGGCCAGCACGGCCGACAGCAGCGTGTCGTCCGGGTTGGGCAGGGTGGCGGTCTGGGTGCCTTCCATCCGGCTCTTGAGGTCGGGAATCACCAGCGGCCAGAGCGCCGGCGGCGTCTGCGCCGTCACCATCAGCGGCTGGCCCTGCGCCAGGGTGAGGTTGTGCAGGTGAAAGAGCGCCTCCTCGGCGGGGCGGTCCCCGGCGATCGCGGGCACGTCCTCGACGCAGAGCGGCCCATTGGCCAGCGCCGGAATGTCGGCGGTCTCGAGCCCCTTGGCGGGGACGATCACGGCGCCGGTCTCGGCCGCCCAGACGTGCGCGAGGTGGGTCTTGCCGGCGCCATGCGGGCCCACCAGCACCAGCTTGCGATTCGGCCAGTTGCGCCAGTCGTCCATGAGCGCCACCGCCAGGCCGTTCGAGCGGCTGACGAAATAGTCCTCACGCCCCAGCGCGGGGCGGACCGGCAGGGGAAGGGGAAGCTGGTCCGGTCCGGTCATTCGCCGATATGGTCCCCGTCGGACAGCCCGCGATAGAGCTTGCTGTCGGTGTACTGGCCCACGAGGAAGCGCATGATGACGCCGAGCGACGCAGCCAGCGGCACCGCCACCAGCATGCCGATGAAGCCGAAGAGCGAGCCGAACACCGACAGTGCGAGGATCAGCCACACCGGGTGCAGCCCGACGGATTCGCCCACCAGCTTCGGTGTCAGGAAATTGCCCTCGAGGAACTGGCCGAAGAAGAAGATCCCGGCCACCACCGCGATCCAGACCCAGTCGCCCCAGAACTGGAAGAGCGCCAGCCCGATGGCCAGCGCGCCGCCGACGATGGCGCCGACATAGGGGATGAAGGTGAGCATGCCCGCAACCACGCCGACGACGAGGCCGAAGTTCAGCCCCACCAGCCAAAGCGTGACGGCGTAGTAGGTGCCGAGAATCAGGCAGACCGAGCCCATGCCGCGGATGAAGCCCGCCAGCGTCGCGTCGATCTCGCGCGCGAGGTTGCGGATCACAGGGGCGTGGTCGCGCGGCAGCAGCTCGTCCACGCGGGCCACCATGTTGTCCCAGTCGAGCAGCATGTAGACCGCCACCACCGGCACGATGACGAAGAGCAGCAGGATGTTGATCAGCGACATCGCCGAGCTCAGCACCGTGTCCACGAGCTGCGCGCCGCGCTCCTTGATGGTCTCGCCGATCGAGACCAGCGTCTCGCGCACCGGGCTGCCCTCGACCATGATCGAGGGGAAATGCGTGGTCAGGAAGCTCTGAAGCTGGCGGAAGAGCTCGGGCGCGGTGTCGATGAGCTGGCTGGTCTGCCGCGCCAGCGCCGGCGCCACCGCAAGCGCGAGGATGACGAAGAGCACCACGGCACCGATGGTGATGGTGCCGGTGGCCATGCCGCGGCTCATGCCCGCGCGCTCGAGACGGTCGGCCACGGGGTCGAGGAAATAGGCGATCGCGCCGCCCAGCACGAAGGGCAGCAGCACGTCGCCGAGGAACCACAGCACCACCGCAAAGGCGATGGCCGCGATGCCCCAGTATTTCAGCTGTGCGCGCACCGGCAACGCCATCTCCTGCCTTTCGCGTAGGATCCTGTCCCTTCATCGCGTGTCGCAGCAGCGGTTGCAAGGCTGTGAACGCCTTGCAGGGCGTGGTCGTGACCGGTTTGCGCAGGTGCCCCGGCGTGGCCTCCGCCGCCGGCGGGGCAGGGCAACGGCCTGCGCGCCGTCACACATGCGGCTCTTGCTCTTGCGCGGCCCATCGCATAGGCCGTTCCGGACCTGATTTCTACCGGGAGGCCCGCCCTGATGCGCCTGAGCCGCTATTTCCTGCCCGTTCTCAAGGAGACGCCCGCCGAGGCGCAGATCGTCTCGCACCGCTACATGCTGCGCGCCGGCATGATCAAGCAGGCGAGCGCCGGGATCTACTCCTGGCTGCCGATGGGCTTCAAGGTTCTCCGCAAGATCGAGAACATCATCCACGAGGAGCAGCAGCGCGCGGGCCATATCCCGATGCTGATGCCGACGATCCAGTCCGCCGATCTGTGGCGCGAGTCCGGCCGCTATGACGCCTACGGCGCCGAGATGCTGCGGATCACCGACCGCCACGACCGCGAGATGCTCTTCACGCCGACCGCCGAAGAGCTGATCACCGACATCTTCCGCGCCAACGTCTCGTCCTACCGGGATCTGCCGCTGACCATGTACCAGATCCAGTGGAAGTTCCGCGACGAGATCCGGCCGCGCTTCGGCGTGATGCGCGGGCGTGAATTCCTGATGAAGGACGGTTACAACTTCGACCTGACCAAGGAAGACGCGCTGCACGCCTACAACCGGCACCTTGTCTCCTACCTGCGCACCTACGAGCGCATGGGCCTGCAGGCGATCCCGATGCGTGCCGACAGTGGCCCCATCGGCGGCGACGACACCCACGAGTTCCTGGTGCTGGCCGAGACCGGCGAATCCGAGGTGTTCTACGACAGCCAGATCACCGACCTGAAGTTCGGCGACCGCGAGATCGACTACGATTCGCGCGAGCAGTGCCAGGCGGTGCTCGAGGAGTTCACCTCGCGCTATGCCCGCACCGACGAGACCCACGACGAGGCGATCTTCAACCAGGTCCCCGAAGAGCGCCGCCGCGTGGCGCGCGGCATCGAGGTCGGCCAGATCTTCTACTTCGGCACCAAGTACTCCGAGCCGCTGGGCGCCACCGTGGCGGATGCGGACGGCAACCAGGTGCCGGTGCACATGGGCTCGCACGGCATCGGCGTGTCGCGCCTGCTGGGCGCCATCATCGAGGCCAGCCACGACGACAAGGGCATCATCTGGCCCGAGGGCGTGACCCCGTTCCATTGCGGGATCGTCAACCTCAAGACCGGTGACGCCGAGGCCGACGCCGCCTGCGAGAAGATCCACGCGGCGCTGATCGCGCTCGGGCTGGACCCGCTCTACGACGACACCACCGAGCGCGCCGGCGCCAAGTTCGCCACCATGGACCTGATCGGCCTGCCGTGGCGCATCACCGTGGGCCCGCGCGGGCTCAAGAACGGCGTGGTCGAGCTGACCTCGCGCCGCACCGGCGAGAGCGAGGAGATGCCGCCCGAGGCGGCCGTCGCGAAGATCGCGCAGATCTACGGCGTCGCGGCGGCCTGACAGGCCCCGCGATTCGCGCTAGACTGTCCCCTGTCGGCCCCGCAAGAGGGCCGCAGGAGGCAGGCATGTTCGCAGGTATGGTCATCAGGGCCGTTGCCCTCGCCGCCGGGCTGACCGGTGCGGTGGGGTTCTCGCAGTTCCCCGAATTCACGCAGCAATACGTCCAGCGCCTCGGCGGCGCGGTCGACGAGCTGTCGCGGCTGATCCGCGCCTTCGACGCGGATGCGGCGGAGCTGGGTCTTGGCCGCGACACCGCGCTCGACCAGCTCGCCACCGGCGGCGACTTCGGAGCCTCCCGGGCCGAGCGCATGGCCGAGACCATCGCCCGCCACGACCGGCTGGCCGCGGATCTCGAGGCGCTTGCGGGCAGCGGCGCCTTCCAGCGCGTGGCACTGGCCCGGCATTTCGGAGATCCGGAGATCATGGAGCGGACGTGGCAAGCCTATCGCCCGGCGGTGCCCACAACGCCCGAGGGGCTGGCCTTTGCCGGGGTGGGCTTCGTCAGCGGCTGGCTGGCGCTGACCTTCGTGCTGTCGCTTCTGGCGCTGCCCTTCCGCCCGCGCCGCAGGAAACGGGCCGCCGCCCGGCGCCGCGAGCCGGTGCTGAGCCGCCCGGTGCCCCGTCATCGGTGCGGAACGCCGCTGCGCGCCGTGAGGGGCTCTGCCCCCGCCGCGCGTTCCGCGCGTCTCCCCCGGGATATTTGAGGCCAGAGGAAGGGCAGGGGCCGCGCCCGGGTGGGCAGGGCTGCTCTTTTCAGTCAGGAGCCGCCGGGGGCGGCCCGGGCAGGCGGTCAGACCGCGGCCTGAACCTCGGCCACGATGCCGTCGACCACCTGCGCCAGCAGCGCCTCGTCCTCGCATTCCGCCATCACCCGGATCAGCGGCTCGGTGCCGGACTTGCGGATCAGCAGCCGGCCCTTGCCGGTGAGCGCGGCCTCGGCCTCGGCGATGGCGCCCTGCACCGAGGCGGCCTCGAGCGGGGCCTTGTCGGCACCGAAGCGGACGTTCTTCAACAGCTGCGGCACCGGCGCGAAGTTGCGCGCAAGGTCCGAGGCGGGCTGGCCGGTGCGCACCATCTCGCAGAGGAACTGCAGCCCCGCCATCAGCCCGTCGCCGGTGGTGGCGTAATCGGTCATCACGATGTGCCCGGACTGCTCGCCGCCGAGGTTCCAGCCATGCGCGCGCATCGCCTCGACCACGTAGCGGTCGCCGACCTTGGTGCGCTGGAGCCGCAGCCCCCGCGCCTCGAGGAAGCGTTCGAGACCGAGGTTCGACATCACCGTCGCGACCAGCGTGCCCTCGTGCAGGCGCTGCTCCTCGGCCCAGCGGGCCGCCATCAGCGCCATGATCTGGTCGCCGTCGGCGATGGTGCCGGTCTCGTCGATGAGGATGATGCGGTCGGCATCGCCGTCGAGGCAGATGCCGACGTCGGCGCCATGGGCCACCACCGCCTCGGCGGCGGCCTGCGGCTTGGTCGAGCCGCAGTTGGCGTTGATGTTGAGGCCGTTGGGCGAGGTGCCTACGGGGATCACGTCGGCGCCGAGCTCCCACAGGACCTCCGGCGCGGTGCGGTAGGCGGCGCCGTTGGCGCAGTCCACCACCACCTTCATGCCGTCGAGCCGCATGCCGTGGGGCAGGGTGGATTTCACCCGCTCCATGTAGCGGAAGCGGCCGTCGTCGATGCGCTTGGCGCGGCCGATGTTATGGGCCTGTGCCGGCTGCACCCCGGCCTCGACCAGGGCCTCGATCTCGGCCTCGACCTCGTCCGAGAGCTTGAACCCGTCGGGGCCGAAGAACTTGATGCCGTTGTCGTCGGCTGGGTTGTGGCTGGCCGAGATCATGATGCCGAGATCGGCGCGCATCGCCGGTGTCAGCAGCCCCACGGCGGGGGTGGGCACCGGGCCCAGCAGCAGCACGCTCATGCCGGTCGAGGTCAGGCCCGCGGTCAGCGCGTTCTCGAACATGTAGCCCGAGAGCCGGGTGTCCTTGCCGATCACCACCCGGTGCACCCCGGCGCGTTCGCGGCGGAAGTAGCGGCCGGCGGCGGCGCCGATCATCAGCGCCATCTCGGCGGTCATCGGAAAGGCGTTGGCGGTGCCGCGCACCCCGTCGGTCCCGAAAAGCTTACGCGTCATCTTTGCCTCCCTGCTCGACGGCCTGCCACAGCGCCAGCGCCTGGCGGGTTGCGGCCACGTCGTGAACCCTGTTGATCTGGATGCCCTGCGCGATCCCGGCGAGCGCGACGGCGATGGAGCCCGGTGCGCGCGACGCGGGCTCGGGGGCGCGTCCGATGCGCCCGATGAAGCCCTTGCGGGACACGCCCAGCAGCACCGGGCAGCCGATCCCGTGGAACAGCGAGAGCCCGTTCAGCAGCGCGAGGTTGTGCGCCTGCGTCTTGCCGAAGCCGATGCCCGGGTCGACGATGATCTTGCCGCGGGCGAGGCCCTGTGCCTCGAGCATGTCGACCTGCCGCTCGAGGAAGTCGTAGACGTCGAGCAGCACGTCCTCGTAGACCGGATCGTCCTGCATGGTCTCGGGGTCGCCCTGCGAATGCATGACGCAGACCGGCAGGCCGTTCTCGGCGCAGTAGCCGGCCAGCTCGGGATCGTGGGTCAGGCCCGAGACGTCGTTGACGATGGAGGCGCCGGCGCGCACCGCGGCGCGGGCGACCTTGGCCTTGCGGGTGTCGATCGAGATCGGCACGCCGGCCAGCGCGCGGATCACCGGCTCGGTGCGGGCGATCTCCTCGCCGCTCGGCACCTCGGGGGCGCCGGGGCGGGTGCTTTCGCCGCCGATGTCGAGAATGTCGGCGCCCTCGTTGATCAGCCGCCGCCCGCGCAGCGCCGCTTCGGCGGCGTTGCGGTCGCTGCCGCCGTCCGAGAAGCTGTCGGGGGTGACGTTGAGGATGCCCATGATCTGGGCCCGATCCATCGGCAGGCCCAGCAGCGACGGCCGCCGCGCGGTGAGACGGGCCAGCGCCTCGGGCGGAACCTCGGTCGCGGCAAGCCGGGTCACGCTGCCGTCGCGCCGGTGCCGGGCGACGTGGGTGAACCAGCGGGGGCCCCCGGCGAGCGACAGCGCCGTGTCGGGACGGGGGAAATCGGATCGAACCAGGGGGCGATAATAATCACGCATACCGGGTCTGTAGCCCTGCCGCCGCCCCCTTGGCAAGCGGGCGCGGTCCTACCCGTTTCCGAGTGTTACGGCGCGGACCGGGACGGTGACCTCGGCGGGCGGCGTTTCGCCGATGGCGACCAACTCGCAGGCCTCGACCAGCCCGGCGAACCAGGCGGCGAGCGCCACGGAATCCCGTGGCTGCGTGGACGGGCCCTGCGTCGCGTCGAGTACGATCTTGGACGGCGCCCAGACGCAGATCTGGCCGTTCTTCATCGCCCAGTCGAGCTCGGTCCGGGTGGCGACGACCTTGCAGCGCGGATCGCGGGCAGCCAGCAGCCAGCCGTTCTGCTCGATGGCGAGCAGGTCGACGCGGCGCTGTGCCAGCGGGTGCGAGGCTTGCGGACGCGCCACGTCTGGCAGGCCGACACAGAGGATCAGCGGCGCGGGCTCCGAGGCGTAGCGGTCGATCCAGCCCGGCAGCTCGTCCGAGGCGATGGCTTTGTTCGAGAGGAACACCACGCGCGGATGCGGGCGCGGCTGCGCCACCTCCTGCAGGTGCTTGCCATAATCGCCGCGGGTGCGGACGATCTCGACGCCAAGCGCGCCGGGGCCGCGGTCGAGCTTCTCGATGCGGACGAAGGCGCGCATCGCCTGCGGTTCGAGCAGGATGCGCTCGGCGATGCGTTCGGCCAGCGTCTCGAGCAGGTTCACCCGCTCGGCGGCGAGCTCGATGCCGATCGCCTCGGTCACCCGGTCGTAGGACAGGATGCGGTCGACGTCGTCGTCGAGCGGGCCGCCGGCGGGGGTGACCTCGACCACGATGTCGAAACGGATGCGCTGGGTGTGGCCGCGTTCCGCCTGGAAGGCGCCGATCTCGACTTCGCGCACGTGCTCCCGCAGGCTGATCCGGTCGCGCGGGGCCTCTCCCTCGGTGGCGATGGCACGCTCCGACGGATGTGCAAAGGCAAGACGGATTTCATTGGCCATGGCAGGGTCCCCCGGCGCGGATCGGCAAGTGTCTGTTTCCCCGGGCCGGCACAAGGCCGAAGCTGCCGGCCGGGCCCTGCCGGCGTCTGCCGAAGACCCCTGCGCCCGCCCGCCGTTCCGGAGCGTGTCGCTGCCTATAGCGCAGGCAGAGCACTTGCGCGAGGGCCGGAAGCGGCACTTCCCGGCCCTCGTGCGGCGTCAGTTGCTGCTGACCCGGTAACCGGCGCGGTAGAAGAAGTGGTCGCCGATCGACGCGGTCTTGGTGAACTTGCGCGACCACGAGGGGCGCACCGCGTGGGTATGGTAGAAGGTCGCGCCGTTGGTCAGCGCCCGGGGCGCGCCCGAGAGCATCGCCTTGGCGACCTTGGCGACCCGGTCCCATGCGGCGGGCTCGCTGATGTGCTCGGGCAGGCCGTCGCAGGTGTAGGTGAACTGGCAGGCATACTTGCGCCCGGTGCCCTGGTTGATCACGCCGCAGACCGAGTTCGGAAAGCGCGGCGAGTCGACCCGGTTCAGGATCACCTCGGCGACGGCGAACTGGCCTTTCAGCGACTCGCCGCGGGCCTCGAAATAGAGCGCCTCGGCCAGGCACTGGAATTGCGCACCGCCGCTGGCCTTGGGTTGACTTGCGAGCCAGGCCCTGTCGTAGTTGAACCCACGCACGGCACCGGTCGAGACCGGGGTAATCAAGCCGTTGAGATGGGCCTGTTGGGCGGATTTCAATCCGCGTTGTTCCAACCGGACCAGGCGGCGGATATTGTCCTGTTTCACTTCGGCAGCCGCAGGCACGGCTACGGAAAGCGCTGCAAGCGCTATCACGATAGCTTTGATCATCTGTCCCTCAGTTACGTCCCAGGTGCGGCTGCCCCAAACCGCTCAAAACCCGGGCGTCTTTAATAAAAATGTGACTATGGGTCCAGCAGACGAAAAATGAACCGGCAGAATCCGGCTCAAATTTACCATTAACCTACAATATGGAGTGGGCGGGAGGTGAGGGGCTACCCCATCTTGTCCCGAATGGCGAGTTGTGCTGCGGCGAGCCTTGCTACCGGAACGCGAAACGGCGAGCAGCTGACGTAGTCGATCCCGACGCTACGGCAGAAGGCAATCGATTCGGGATTGCCTCCGTGCTCGCCGCAGACCGACAGCATGACGCCGCCGTTGCCCTGCCGGCCGCGTTCGACACCGATGCGGATGAGCTCGCCCACGCCCTCGGCATCGAGCCGGTGGAAGGGATCCTCGGGGAAGACGCCCTGCTGCACGTAGTCCGACATGAACCGGCCCGCGTCGTCGCGCGAGAGCCCGTAGGTCATCTGCGTCAGGTCGTTGGTGCCGAAGGAGAGGAAATGCGCGTGCTGCGCGATCTCGTCGGCGCGCAGACAGGCGCGCGGGGTCTCGACCATGACGCCGAGCGAGTAGTCGAAGTCGCGCCCGCGCTCATGGCGCACGGCGGCGGCCACCGCGTCGATGCGCGAGCGCACCAGCTCGACCTCGCGGCAGGCGGAGACCAGCGGCAGCATGATCTCGGGCACCACCGGAGCCCCATCGCGCGAGGCCTCGAGCGTCGCCTCGAAGATGGCGCGGGCCTGCATGTCGTAGATCTCGGGCACCGCGATGCCGAGACGCACGCCGCGCATCCCCAGCATGGGGTTGTATTCGCCCATGCTCTCGACCCGTCGGGTGACGTCCGAGACCGGCAGATCCAGCGCCTCGGCCAGATCGCGCATCCCGGCGCGGTCCGAGGGAAGGAATTCGTGCAGCGGCGGGTCGAAGAGCCGGATGCAGACGGGCATGCCTTCCATGATGCGGAAGAGCTCGATGAAATCGGCGCGTTGCATCGGCAGCAGCCGGGCCAGTGCCGCCTTCCGGTCGTCGGGGCTGTCGGCGAAGATCATCTCGCGCATCGGCGTGATGCGCTCGGCCTCGAAGAACATGTGCTCGGTCCGGCACAGCCCGATGCCCTGCGCCGCGAAGTTGCGCGCAGTGGTGGCGTCGGCGGGGGTGTCGGCGTTGGCACGGATGCCGATGTCGCGCTCGGCGTCGGCCCAGGACATGAGGGTCTGGAAGGCGTCGTCGAGCGCCGCCTCGATGGTCTTGGGCGCGCCGGCGAGGATCTGGCCCGAGCTGCCGTCCACGGTGATGATGTCGCCCTCGCGGAAGCGGCGGCCGTCCTCGGCCAGCAAGAGCTTGTCGTGCAGGCGGAAGCCCATGCGCACCGCGCCCACCACGCAGGGCAGGCCGAGCCCGCGCCCGATCACCGCCGCGTGGCTGGTTATGCCGCCGCGCTCGGTCAGCACGGCCACCGCGGCGTGCATGCCGCGCACGTCCTCGGGCGAGGTCTCGCGCCGGACGAGGATGCAGGGCTCGCCGCGCGCGGCACTGGCCTGCGCCTCGGACGAGGAGAACACGATGCGCCCGGTGGCGGCCCCGGGAGAGGCCGCGACGCCGCGCCCGAGCACGTCACGCTCGGCCTCGGGGTCGATCTGGCGGTGCAGCAGCTCGGAGAGGCCACGCGGCTCGACCCGCATCACCGCTTCCTGGCGCGAGATGATTCCCTCTTCGGCCAGCCGCACGGCGATGCGCAGGGCGGCCCGGGCGCTGCGCTTGACGCGCACGCCGTCGAGAATGTGCACGCTGCCGTTCTCGAGCGTGAATTCGATCTGCATCTCGGCGCGGAGCTTTTCCCGCATGAAGGCGGCGTATCGCTTGAGCTGTTCGAAGGCCTCCGGCGCCATCTCCTCGAGCGAGGGGCCGCGCGGATCGCATTCGAGGAACAGCGACTTCTGCCCGCGCTGCAGCGCCTCGCGGCCCTGGCTCTGGCTCAGGTAGCGGCCGGTGATCTGCGGCAGCCCGGTCTCGGAGTTCACCAGCTGCAGCACGCCCGAGCCGCATTCGCCGATGCCGAGCCCCAGCGCCATCTGCTGCACGATGAGCCCGAGCCCCGCATCGACCGGCGCGCCCTTCGCCTGGCGCAGAAGCCGTGCGGTGGTGCCGTCCCAGGCGCGCGCCATGGCGCGCAGCACCTCGGCCAGCTGCCGCGCCGGATCCTGCGGGAAGGGCTCTTCCGCCTCTTCCTCGTAGCAGCGCAGCGCCTCGCTCAGCCCGTCCTGACCGGTGCCGTCGATCTCCTCGAACACGTCGGGGTCGAGCCGCGCCACGTGGATCGCATAGGCCATGACGAAGCGCTGGTAGAGCGACGAGGCGGCATCGGCGCCGATGCTGTCGGAAAGCTCGACATAGGCGGCGTCGTTCATGCCGATGTTGAGCACCGAGCCGGGGCCGCCCCAGTCCGGATCCTCGGACGAGGGCCGCACGCAGAGCAGGGCGCCGCGCGGGAATTCGGCGAGGATGCGGTCGATGTCGGGCATCGCGCCCCGGGCGATGCGGTGCACCGTGTCGAAGCTCAGCGCAACCGTGCGCGGCACCGGCATGTCGAGCCGCACCAGCCGTTGCAGACACTTCGCCCGGCCCCCGTGCGTCGGCGTCGAAATCGGCGCCGAGGGGGTGATGAGCGTGACCTCCGGGTCCTGGTCCTGTCGAAGCGTGTCTGGCACGGGGATTCCTGATTTTTCCGCACTGCAGCATAACGCAAAAAGGCTGTGCGTAATATCACCTTTAGTTGCGAAGCCGAGGTTAATACCGCTGGCGGGGCCGCGCAATTGTTGCGCGCCGCTTCACGCTTCACGCGAGTTTGTGTCGCCAAATTCCCGAAAACGCCGGGGCTTCGGCGACCGCCGCGTCAGCCTTCGACCCGGGTGAGGTCGGCGACCTGAAGGCAGGTGTGGCGGATTCGCGACAGCAGGTTGAGCCGGTTGCGGCGCACCACGGCGTTCTCGGCGTTCACCTGCACCGCCTCGAAGAAGGCGTCGATGGGCCCGCGCAGCGCGGCCATCGCCGTCATTGCGGCGGCGAACTCCTCGGAGGCCATGGCCGGCTTGATGCTGGCATCGGCGGTGTCGAGCGCCGCGAAGAGCGCCTTCTCCTCCTCGGTCTCGGCGAACTTCACGTCGGCTCCGAAGCTGTATTCGACGCCGTCCTTTTCCTCGGCCTGGGTGAGGATGTTGTTCGCGCGCTTGAACCCCTGCACGAGGTTCGCCCCGTCCTCGGTGTTCAGCACCTCCATCAGCGCCCGCGCCCGTGCCACCACCAGCGCGAGGTCGTCGCGGTTCGGCATCGCCAGCACCGCGTCGATGACATCGTGGCGGATGCCCTCGTCGCGCAGGTAGACCTTCAGCCGGTCGTGGAAGAAGGCCACGAGGTCGTCGCTGACGTCCGGCGCGTGGTTCTCGACCACCGGCAGCCACGACGGCGCTTCCGATTTGGCCTGTTCGATGATCGTGCGCGCCGCCGAGCCGAACACGCCGTGATGCGCGATCTCGCGCAGCAGGTCGTCGAGCATGGCGGCGTCCTTGTCGCCGTCGGTGGTGATCTGGTGACGCAGCAGCTGCGCGTCGACCAGCCGGTCGAGATGCAGCCGCAGCCCGTTCGCCAGCACGAGACGGGTCACCCCGAGCGCGGCGCGGCGCAGGGCGTAGGGGTCCTTGGAGCCGGTGGGCTTCTCGTCGATGGCCCAGAAGCCGGTCAGCGTGTCGAGCTTGTCGGCCAGCGCCACGGCGACCGAGACCGGCGCGGTGGGCACGTCGTCGGACGGCCCGAGCGGCGAGTAATGCTCCTGGCAGGCGGCGGCCACCTCGGCGGGAAGGCCCGCGGCCTCGGCGTAATAGCGGCCCATAAGCCCCTGAAGCTCGGGGAATTCGTAGACCATCTCGGACGACAGGTCGGCCTTGGCCACCCGCGCGGCCTGCTCGGCCAGGTCGGCATCGGCGCCGACCATGGGCGCGATCTCGCGCGCCAGCGCCGCGATGCGGTCGATGCGGTCCTTCTGGCTGCCGAGCTTGTTGTGGAAGGTCACGTTGGCCAGCCGCGCGGTCCAGGCCTCGAGCCCGTCCTGCTTCGCCACCCGCAGGTCGTTCTCCCAGAAGAACTTGGCGTCGGACAGACGGGCCGAAAGCACCTTGTCGTTGCCCGCGAGGATGGTCGCGCCGTCATCGGCGGTTTCCACATTTGCAACCGTCACGAAGCCCTCGATGCGCCCGGAGGCCGGATTCTTGACGGAAAAGAACTTCTGGTGCTCTTTCATCGAGGTCTGCAGCACCTCCGGCGGCAGCCCGAGGAAATCCTCGCCGATCTTGCCCATGAGCACTACTGGCCACTCCACCAGCCCCGAGACCTCGGCCAGCAGGCCGCGATCCTCGACCACCTCCAGCCCGGCCGCGAAGGCGCGGTTGGTGGCATCGTGCCAGATCGTCTCGGCGCGCTCCACGGGCGACAGGATCACCTTCGAGCGCTTGAGCTTCGTCTCGTAATCCTCGAAGGACGTGACCTCGAAGGGCGCGCCGCCCATGAAGCGGTGGCCCTGCGTGATCTTGCCGGCCCAGATGCCGTCGATCTCGAGCGGCACCACCTCGGAGCCGGCCTCTGTGGTCAGCACGCAGAGGATGCGGTGCAGCGGGCGCACCCAGCGCAGGCTGCCGGCGCCCCAGCGCATCGACTTGGGCCAGGGGAAGTTGCGCACCGTGGTCTCGAGCACCTCGGCCACGATCTCGGCGGCGGCGCGACCGGGCTTCTCGATCACCGCGTAGAGCACGGCGCCCTTCTTGTCCTCGCGCACCTCGCATTGCTCGCGGGTGACGCCGGCGCCGCGCAGGAAGCCCTCGATGGCCTTCTCGGGCGCGTCGACCTTGGGGCCGCGGCGCTCTTCGCGGGTGGCGGGCGAGGCGGCAAGCAGGCCTTCGACCGCCAGCGTCAGCCGGCGCGGGGTCGAGAAGGCGGCGGCGCCCGCATAGGTGAGACCCGCCTCGACAAGGCCGTTGGTGACGAGCTTCTTCAGGTCCTCCGCGGCGCGGGCCTGCATGCGGGCGGGAATTTCCTCGGAGAAGAGTTCGATCAGAAGGTCGGGCATGGTCTCACCAAAGCATCTGCCCGCGCCGGAAGGGGCGCGGGCTGTTGTTCGCTTGGCTGGATAACGGGATGGACGGCGGAGGTCCAGCGATTAGGCCGATCGCCTCAGGTGGAGGCCTCGCGCAGTTTGCCCTCGGCCTTGAGTTTGGCGCGGCGCGCCAGCGTCATCACGTCCGTGCCCGAGCGGCGCGGGACGATGCGATAGGCGGCTTCGATAAAGTTCTCGATGGCAAACCCGATGAGCCCGATGGCCACGGCGCCCAGCAGGATGCGCCCGAAGGCGAGTGAGCGGATCTGGTCGAGCGCAGTGCCGACACCGCCGGCCTGACCCGGGTTATGGGTGATCCCGGCGTAGACGATGGTGGCGCCGATGATGGCGATGACCACGCCCTCGGCCACGAGGCCGAACTTCATCAGCGGATCGAGCTTGCGCGCCAGCGGCGTGACGCGGATGTCTTCCTTGTATTTCTCCTTGATGCCCTTGTGGGCGTAATAGATGCCCGCTCCGATGGTGGCGAGACCGGCTGCGATCACGAGGTAGGGGCCCCAGGGCATCGCCATCAGCTTCTGGGTCGCGCTCTGCGCGCCGTCACCGCCGGAATTGCCGCGCAGCGCCGTGGTGGCGACCGAAACGCCGATGGCGCCGTGGATCAGCCCGGTGATCACCTGGCCAGCCCGCGCCACGATGCCCTTGAGCTCGCTGCCGTAGCACTCGAGATCCATCCAGGCGTCGATCAGGCGCCAGATCGTGTAGCAGATCAGCCCGAGCGCGATGGCAAGCAGCAGCGGCACGCCCCAGGGCTCTCCCTTCAGTTGCGCGAGCGCGTCGGTGGTGCCTTCGGCCTGGCCACCGCGCCAGGCGGCGAACAGGGCGAGCCCCCCCACCACGGTGTAGACGGCGCCGCGGGCGGCGTAGCCGGCGCGCATTGCGGGAACGACCCAGGCAGGGGCTTTGTCGGACATGGCGTGTCTCCTCGGTTGCAGACAGAGCGCGCCAGACCCCGTTCTGGTTCCATCGCCAAACGCCAGACACCCCGGCGCCACCCATGCCCAAAGACAAAACCCCGAACCCCACCAGGCCCTTGCCTCAGGCAGAAAGCGCACCCCGCATCTTCATCTTGCCAGGTAAACTCCGGGGGAGTCTCCGCAGGAGACGGGGCAGCGCCCCCCTCGACCCTCGCCACTCGCAAGACACCCGGATCCCGCCGCCGAACCCATCACGCCGCCAGATCCCGAACCGCCATGTCCCGGGCCATGAGCACCGCACACGACGGCTCACCCGAGCCAAGCGACCCGCACCACAACCGGGCCGCAAAGGCCCCGCAGCATCACTCCCGCGGCGGACAATCCTCGCCCAGCGGCGTGCCGTCATAGGCCTTGTCGCCGCATTCGTTGATCTCTTCCCAGACGTAGCCGCGGCCGTCCTCGGCCACCGCCACCACCCGGTCGATGCCGAACTCGATGTTGCGCTGGGCGACGTAGACATGGGCCTCGCCGGTCTCGATCATCCGCCCGATCTCCTCGGCGTCGAAGCACGAGAACCAGAAGGGCGCGTTGCGCGGCTCGCCGTCCTCGTAGCGCTCGAAGCGCTCGTCGAGCGCCTGCGGTCGCTCCGGCGTGGTGAAGCAGGCGCGGTAGCGGATGGGCGAGCTGGTGGCGTCGATGCCCTCGAACCCGGCGTAGGCGATGTGTTCGGGCGCGCCGCCGTCGAGGGGCGTCAGGAACACCTGCCCGGCGTCATCCTCGACCGCGGCATAGTAGTAGTAGACCTGAAAATAGTAGACACCGGCGCCGAAGAGCAGGGCGCTGACGACGATGGCGATGGCGAGGATCTTTCCGCTCATGCTGCCATTCCTCCTTGGACTGCAGGCTTTGCCGGGTCCGCCCCGTGTGCTAGGCCGGGGTGGGCTGCACGGGGACAGATATGGATACGGCGTTTCTTATCAAGTTCCTGGGGGCGATCTTCGCGATCATGAACCCGTTCGTGAACCTGCCGATGTTCCTGAGCCTCACCGACGGCATGAGCCTTGCCGAGCAGCGCCGCGCGGCGTTGCGCACGGTGGCCTACAGCGGCGCACTCTGCGCGGTGGTGGCGATGGCGGGCACGGCGATCCTCGGATTTTTCGGGATCAGCGTCGACGACTTCCGCGTCGCGGGCGGGCTGGTGCTGATGATCATCGGGCTCGGCATGCTGAACGGCCGCGCCGGCAGCGCTCATCACGGCACCAGCGCCGAGCGGGCGCAGCAGGACCCCGAGAGCGATCCGTCCTTCTACCCGCTGGCCTTCCCGATCCTCGTGGGGCCGGGCACCATCACCACCATCGTGGTCTTCACCGGGCAGGCCAGGGGCATGGGCGACCACCTCGCCATCGCGCTGGCACTGGCCGGTGTGCTGGTCGCGCTCGGCGTGGTGATGTTCTTCGCCGCCAGCATCGGCCACTACCTGTCGCAGACCCTGCGCGTGGTGATGATCCGGATCATGGGCATGATCCTCGCCGCCATCGCGGTCGACATGATCGCGAGCGGCCTCAAGGCGCTGCTGCCGGGGCTGGCCTGACGAGGCCATGCCGCCGGGCGCCGCGCCTGAGGGGCGCCCGCGCATCAGGCGGCGTAGCCGCCGGCCTCGGTCGTCACGAAGGCATCGGCGCAGCGCTTCGCCAGCGCCCGGACGCGGCCGATATAGGCCTGCCGCTCGGTGACCGAGATCACGCCGCGGGCGTCGAGCAGGTTGAAGAGGTGCGAGGCCTTGATGCACTGGTCATAGGCTGGGTGGGCCATGACGATGCGCTTGCCGGTCTTGGCGTCCTCGGCGGGCGTGTCGAGGATGCGCTGGCACTCGGCCTCGGCGTCCTCGAAATGCTTCAGCAGCATCTCGGTGTCGGCCACGTCGAAGTTCCAGCGCGAGTATTCCTGCTCGGTCTGGCGGAAGATGTCGCCGTAGCTCAGCGCGATGGGCGTCTGCGGGTCGTTGAACGGCATGTCCATCACGTGGTCGATGCCGAGCACGTACATGGCCAGACGCTCGAGCCCGTAGGTCAGCTCGCCCGAGACCGGGGTGCAGTCGTGACCGCCGACCTGCTGGAAATAGGTGAACTGCGACACTTCCATGCCGTCGCACCAGACTTCCCAGCCAAGGCCCCATGCGCCCAGCGTCGGGCTTTCCCAGTCGTCTTCGACGAAGCGTACGTCATGCACCGACATGTCGATGCCGATGGCCTCGAGCGAGCCGAGGTACAGGTCCTGCAGGTCCGGCGGCGACGGTTTGATCAGCACCTGGAACTGGTAGTAGTGCTGCAGCCGGTTGGGGTTCTCGCCGTAGCGCCCGTCGGTCGGCCGGCGCGAGGGCTGGACATAGGCCGCAGCCCAGGGCTTGGACCCCAGCGCCCGCAGCGTGGTGGCGGGGTGGAAGGTGCCGGCGCCGACCTCCATGTCGTAGGGTTGCAGCACCGCGCAGCCCTTCGAGGCCCAGTAGGTCTGAAGCCGCAGGATGATCTCCTGGAAACTCCTCGGTTTGGTGCCGGTGTCGAACATCGCGTCTGCCCTGTCTTGAAGCTGGGGCCTTGATTATGCGCCACAGGCGCAGGGGTCAATCGCGGGGCTGACCATATTTTGAGGTGACGGCACAGCCCGATTTGCTACACACACCGCCAGAGCCAACAAGAATTTCACGGCCTGAGGGGCACAAGCGAGTATGATGAGATCCTTTCTTCTGGGGAGCGCGACGGCGCTGCTGATCGCGGGCGGCGCGTTTGCACAAGGGACCGGACAGGAGCTTGTCTACATCCAGATCGAAGCGCAGCCGAGCCTCACGCAGGCGGAAGCGGCGCTGCGCGGCTATGCCACGCGGCTCGACAACGTGAACGGATTCTCGCTGGGCAGCGGCTGGTACGGCATCGCACTTGGCCCCTACGCGCCCGACAGCGCCGGGGCGCTCCTGCGCGAACTACGGCTGACCGGGATCATCCCGCGCGACAGCTACCTCGCCTCGAGCTCCGAGTACCGCGACCAGTTCTGGCCGGTGGGGGCGGGCCTTTCGACCGCGCAGCCGGTGCCGCAGGCGCCCGACACCGGTCTTTCGCCCGCCACCGACACGCCCGAGGTGGTCACCCGTCCCGAAATCGCCGAGGAAACCCCGCGGCAGGCCCGCGCCAGCGAGGCGCTGCTCTCGCGCGGCGAGCGCGAGCTGCTGCAGGTCGCGCTGCAATGGTCGGGGCATTACAACGCCGCCATCGACGGGGCCTTCGGCGCCGGCACCCGCAACGCCATGGCCGAGTGGCAGGCCGCCAACGGCTACCAGGTCACCGGCGTGCTGACCTCGGCCCAGCGCGCCGACCTCATCGGCGCCTACAACGCCGTGCTCGAGGGGCTCGACATGGCCCGGGTCAGCGACAGCCGCGCCGGGATCGAGATCGAGATGCCGACCGGCGTCGTGTCCTTCGACCGTTACGAGGCACCCTTCGCGCTCTACGAGCCGAGCGGCGACCTGCAGGCGCGCGTGCTGCTGATCAGCCAGCCGGGCGACCGCAAGACCCTCGCCGGGCTCTACGAGATCATGCAGACGCTCGAGATCGTGCCGCCCACCGGCCCGCGCGAGCGTGGCCGCGACAGCTTCAGCATCACCGGGCAGAACGCCCGCATCGTCAGCCACACCGAGGTCGCGCTGCGCGAGGGTCACATCAAGGGCTGGACCCTGATCTGGCCCTCCGGCGACGAGGAGCGGCGCGAGCGGGTGGCGGCGATGATGAAGGCGTCCTTCGCCACGACGGCGGCGGTGCTCGACCCGGCTTCGGTCACCGACGAGGGGCAGGCGGTGGATCTCGTCTCGGGCCTGAAGATCCGCCAGCCCATCGCCACGGTCTCGGGCTTCTTCGTCGATGCCGGCGGCGCGGTCGTGACCTCGGCCGAGGCGGTGGCCTCCTGCGGGCGGATCACGCTTGACGACATCTACGACGCCTCGGTGGCGGCCACGGACGCCGAGCTCGGCGTCGCGGTGCTGCGGCCCGAGCAGGCGCTGGCCCCGCGCGGCGTCGCCAACCTGCGCAGCGGCACGCCGCGTCTGAAGACCGAGATCGCCGTGGCGGGCTACCCGTTCGGCGGCGTGCTCAGCGCGCCGACCCTGACCTATGGCTCGCTCGAGGATTCGCGCGGCCTCGGCGGCGAGGAGACGCTGGCCCGGGTGGCGCTCGCGGCACAGCCCGGCGATGCGGGCGGCCCGGTGCTCGACGCCGGCGGCGCGGTGCTTGGCATGCTGCTGCCGGCGGCGCAGAGCGCGCGGCAGCTGCCCGCGGGCGTGGCGCTTGCCGCCGATGCCGATGCGCTGAAGGCCTTCCTCGACGCGTCCGGCGTGCGCAGCTCCGGCACCGCCGGGCAGGACATGCTGGCGCCCGAGGATCTCGCGGCGGCGGCCACCAAGATGACCGTGAAGGTAAGCTGCTGGGACTGATCCCGGCACGGTCCGACGTTCCTTCATCCGGATCGCAGACCGTCCAGGCCCCGGCGCCTTTGGTGAGACGTCGGGGTCTGTTTTCTGCACATGGTTGTATTTTGCTGAATTAGTCGCCTCTTTCTGCGACGGTTCGTCCGGCTGGCACGAAAGCTGTGCGCGCGGACTGGCCCTCGCCAGTCCGGGAACTAACGTCTGCTGCAACTGACATTGGGAGGAGCATTCGTAATGGGCCTTTTCGGGATCGTCCTGTCGCTCGGGCTGCTGATGTACCTTGCCTATCGCGGCATCAACGTACTGATCCTCGCGCCGCTGCTGGCGATGCTGGCGGTGCTGCTCTCGGGCGGTCTGCCGGTGCTCGCGACCTACACGCAGGTCTTCATGAAAAGCCTCGGCGGCTACGTGATCACCTATTTTCCGCTGTTCCTGCTTGGAGCGATCTTCGGCAAGGTCATGGCCGACGGCGGTGCCGCGCGGACCATCGCCGAGCGCATCGTCGACTGGGTCGGCGCGGGGCGGGCGATCCTCGCGGTGGTGCTGGCCTGCGGCGTGCTGACCTACGGCGGGGTGTCGCTCTTCGTGGTGGCCTTCGCGATCTACCCGATCGCCAACGCGCTGTTCCGCCGCGCCGACGTGCCCAAGCGGCTTCTGCCTGCGGCCATCGCGCTGGGCTCGTTCACCTTCACCATGACCGCCTTCCCGGGCACGCCGGCGATCCAGAACGCCATTCCCATCCCGTTCTTCGGCACCAACGTCTTTGCCGCGCCGCTGCTCGGCACGCTGGCGGGGATGATCATGCTGGTGGGCGGCACGCTCTGGCTCAACCGTCGCCGCGCCTCGGCGCAGGGCAAGGGCGAGGGCTATGGCGAGCATGACGAGACCGGCGCCGACAGCACGCTGCCCGCCGACGCGACCCTGCCGAGCTTCCCCGTGGCCATCGCGCCGGTGGTGGCGGTGATCGTGCTCAACGCGCTCTTCACCTACGTGCTGATCCCGATGATGTCGGCGGATTACCTGGCCGAGCCGCAATACGGCGAGACCAGCCTGTCGTCGGTGGCGGGCATCTGGGCCATCATCGTGTCGCTGACCATCTCCATCGTGCTGGCCATCGCGCTGAACTGGAGCCGGTTCAAGGACGTGCTCGAGACCGTCAACACCGGCACCATGGGCTCGCTCCTGCCGGTCTTCAACACCGCCTCCGAGGTCGGCTACGGCGCGGTGATCGCCTCGCTCCCCGCCTTTGCGCTGATCCGCGACGCGGTGCTGGGGCTGTTCCCGGATAACCCCGTGGCGTCGCTGGCCGTAGCGGTGAACGTGCTCGCGGGCATCACCGGCTCGGCCTCGGGCGGCATGTCCATCGCGCTCAACGCGCTGGGCGAGCAGTTTGCTCAGATGGGGCAGGAGCAGGGCGTGAGCATGGGGCTGATGCACCGGGTGACGTCGCTGTCCTCGGGCGGCTTCGACGCGCTGCCGCACAACGGCGCCGTCATCACCCTGCTGGCGATCACCGGCATGACCCACAAGAAGAGCTATTCCGACATCTTCGTGGTGGCGGTGGCGATCCCCGTGGTCGCCACGATCACGGTCATTGTGCTGGGCTCGCTGGGGCTCTGAGACCGGAGGGGGCTCTCCGGCCAGGGCGCGTCTGCCTGCAAACCGATCAGACAACAAGCGCCGGACGCATCTGTCCGGCGCTTATGCTGCGTTGCAGCATCATGCTTGTGACAGGGTGGCGGATTTCTGGCATGCTGGGCTCGGGAGGACACGAAAGGATTTGACCATGTGCCTCACCGCCCAAGCCCTCTTCCTGTTCCTCTCGGTGTTGCCGGAGGACATCGTGGATGTGTCGCCCGAGCGGGTCGTCGTCCACGCCGAGGTGCGCGATGCCGTCTGGCTCCCAAGGGACGACCAGTGGTGCACCGATGCGCCCCGGCGCGACGCCGACATCCGGCTGAAGCGCGGCACTGCGCTCTGACCGGCGCGCCGACAGGGGAACCCCCGCAACGGAACGGGCCCGCGCCTTGTCGGCACGGGCCCGCGGAGATCATCGGGTGATCGGAAGGATCAGTTCTTGGCCTTGTCGACCATCTTGCCGGCGGAGATCCACGGCATCATGTCGCGGAGCTTCTGGCCGACCTGCTCGATCTGGTGCTCGTCGTTGGCACGGCGCGAGGCTTTCAGCGTCGGCTGGCCCACGGCGTTCTCGAGCATGAAGTCACGCACGAACTTGCCCTGCTGGATGTCGGTCAGAACGGCTTTCATCGCTGCCTTGGTCTGCTCGTAGGGCAGGATGCGCGGGCCGGTGACGTACTGGCCGAACTCGGCGGTGTTCGAGATCGAGTAATCCATGTTGGCGATGCCGCCTTCGTAGATCAGGTCGACGATCAGCTTCACCTCGTGGAGGCACTCGAAATAGGCCATCTCGGGGGCGTAGCCGGCTTCCACCAGGGTCTCGAAGCCGCAGCGGATGAGCTCGACGAGGCCGCCGCAGAGAACCGCCTGCTCGCCGAACAGGTCGGTTTCGCACTCTTCGCGGAAGTTGGTCTCGATGATGCCCGAGCGGCCGCCGCCGATGGCGGAGCAGTACGACAGGCCGATTTCCAGCGCCTTGCCGGTGGCGTCGCTGTGCACCGCGACGAGGCAGGGCACGCCGCCGCCCTTGACGTATTCACCGCGCACGGTGTGGCCCGGGCCCTTGGGCGCCATCATGATGACGTCGATGCCCTCGGGCGCCTCGATCAGGCCGAAGTGGACGTTCAGGCCGTGGGCGAAGGCGATGGCCGCGCCGGGCTTGAGGTTGTCCTTGACGTATTTCTTGTAGGTCTCGGCCTGCAGTTCGTCGGGCATGGTGAACATGATCAGGTCGCACCAGGCCGCCGCTTCGGCGATGCCCATGACCGCGAGGCCCTCGGCTTCGGCCTTCTTGGCCGATGCGGAGCCTTCGCGCAGGGCGACGACGACGTTCTTGGCGCCGCTGTCGCGCAGGTTCAGCGCGTGCGCGTGGCCCTGGCTGCCGTAGCCCAGGATCGCCACTTTCATGTCCTTGATCAGGTTGATGTCGCAATCGCGATCGTAATAGACGCGCATCGGTCTTTCCTTCCTTGGTCGTGTTCTCTTGGTCTTGTTATGGGGCGCAGACTAGGTCGGACGCGGCGATGTTGGTTGCGTTTTTCTTGAGTATTTGCGCGAATGATGAAAGATCATTCCTGAAATTCGGGAAAGGTGGTGGATTCATGCTCGACGACACCGATCGGCGCATTCTTCGTCAGTACCAGGCGGCGCCGGGCGTCGCCTCGGCCGAGCTTGCCGAGCGGGCAGGGGTGACCCCCTCGACGCTGGCGCGCCGGCTGGCGGCGATGCGCGCCGAGGGCGTGCTGAGGGGCGTGCGCGGGGTGATCCACTGGCCGGCGCTCGGCTACGAGCTCGAGGTGTCGCTGCGGGTGACGCTCGACAAGACAGCGCCCCGGGCCTTCGACGAGTTCATCGCGGGTGCGCGCGGGGTGCCGGAGGTGATCGAGATCCAGACCTTCCTCGGCACCGTCGACGTGCGGCTCGCGGTGGTGGCGCGGGATCTGGGGCATTACCAGACGCTCTACCGCGAGAAGCTGCTCACCCTGCCGCATATCGCCGACATCGAGGCGCTGATGCACGTGGCTCTGGTGAAGCACGACGAGACGGTGCCGCTGTGACCGGCGCGGGGCTGGCGCTCGACGAGATCGACCGGGGCCTGATCCGGGCCCTGGCCGAGGACGCGCAGGCCAGTGCAGGCGCGCTGGGGCGGCGCTTCGGCCTGTCGCAGCCGGCCTGCTGGCGCCGCATCCAGCGCCTGCGCGAGGCCGGGGTGTTCCGCGGCGCGCGGCTCGACCTCGACCTCGGGCGGCTGGGCTTCGGGGTGACGGTGTTCCTCGGCATCAAGCTGGCCACCAAGGGGCGGGTGAGTCTCGAGGATTTCGAGCGCGCGGTGAGCGCCATCCCCGAGGTGCAGCTGGTCGAGCACGTGCTGGGCGCCTTCGACTACCGGCTGCGGGTGGCGGCGCGGGATCTGCCGGATTTCGAGCGGGTGTTGCGGCGCCGGATCATGACGCTGCCCGGGGTCGGCAATGTCGAGGCCAACGTGGTGCTGAGCGAGGAGCGGCGGCCGGGGCCGATCTGACGGGGCACCCTCCGGTGGGCTCGACCTGTCGGGGGTGGTCTGGCGGGCGGTGTTGACGGGG
>Ga0208328_1000104_pt1 | contig 47316 bp, 50 predicted proteins | sample DeeseametaMP2633_FD_184170 | JGI IMG/M metagenome (GOLD analysis project Ga0208328, IMG submission 184170) | Marine microbial communities from the Deep Atlantic Ocean - MP2633 (SPAdes) | ecosystem: Environmental > Aquatic > Marine > Unclassified | place: Northeast of Antigua and Barbuda, North...
GATGCGGGATCATGACATCTCGCAGCGCCGGGCCTGTAGGCTGGTTGGTGTCGATCCCAAGACCGTTCGGCGTGAACGCCCGCCGGACAGTGCCGATAAGGGCGACCGTTGCCGTCACCTTGCTTTTCTGGCGCTGGTAGACCAGCAAATCTCCCTTCATGTTCTTGCGGTTCAGGTCGACGAGATCCACACGAGCAGCGCCCGTATAAAGCGCGAGGTCGAAGGTGAGGCGTTCAATCGCTCCTTACCGCCGCTGGAATGGTTGCGCGGTGTCAGCCCCAGCCATGCCGCAAACTCCCGACCGCTCCGGAACTGGCGGCCGGACCTGATCGTGGCGGCCACGGCCGAGGCCGTCACCGGTCCCACACCGGGAATGGTCTGCAGGAGTTGCGCCTGGCGGCTGAGACGGGCCTGAATGCGCATCGTGATCTCGTACCAGCCAAGGCGGCTGTGCAGATCGAGCAGCTGACGGCTGAGGACCCGCAGGACGTCCTGGGCGAGCTCGGGGAGTCCGGACTGCTTGCCATCGATGATCCCCTTCGCAAAGTCGATGGCCCGCGCCACGCCCCGAGCGATGGCGATGCCGAACTCCGCGGCCAGGCTTCGGAGCATGTTAACCAGCTGGGTGCGCTGGCGAACCGCGAAATCCCGTGCGCGGTGCAGTGACAAAAGCGCCTGCTGGTCCTCGGACTTGATCTCGACGAGCCGCATCGTTGGTCGCGTGACCGCTTCGCAGATCGCCTCGGCATCGATTGCATCGGACTTGCCACGCTTCACGTAGGGTTTGACGTACATTGACCGACGAAGAGATCGCATCGATTGCCTACTGGGCTCTCTGCCGCCTGGACGATGACACCGCCTACCTGACCGCCTCCGTCGCCCTGTTCGGCGTCATGAACGGCGAGGTGCTTCGATGACCGACCAAGAGCTCGACGAGATCCTCACCTATCGGTGGCCGATGGTCGTGCGCCGCGTGATGGCGGACGGCTCAGACGAGTGGGCCAAAGGCTTTGTCCGTTCGATTGCGCGGCATGGCAAACGCCCTTCCTGGCGCCCCTCTCAGAAGCAAGCGCAGATCATGCGCCGACTGGTGACCGAACTCGGCACTGCGAACGTAGAGAAAGGCAGGACGATGAAGACGAACGACTGGCAACACATCTCCGAGGCGCTCGATGACTTGGTCGTCCGGGTGCGACGACTTGGGCCGGATCACTACCGCCCCGAGCGCTTCCACGAGGAGAAGAGCGAGATAGCGCACGATCTTCAGCAGCTTCGGCGGGTCCTTCATGCGCCCAGCGTATACGGGTGCGCGAGGCCCATGAGTTCAACCTTTGCAAAGTAATTCAAGGGGATAATAAATGCGCATCCTTGAGGATGCTGGCACTGGACGGCGAAAGCGTCCATCGCATCGGCGGGAAGGATCTGTGCGACCTCCTGGCGCTGTCTTCGGGCGCGCTCACAGATCTGAAGAAGCGCGGTATCGCCGTGCACCTCGGCCACGACGCCTACGACCTCAAGGCGACAGTGCAGGCTTACGTTCAGCACCTTCGTGGCATCGCCAGTGGCAGAGGTGGCGAAGAGCACACCGTGCAGCTCAGCGCCGAGCGGGCACGTCTGGCGAAGGAACAGGCGGACGCACAGGCCTTGAAGAACGCCAAGGCTCGGGCCGAGCTGGTGGACGCCAGCGAGGTCGAACACCGTTGGGCCGACGTTCTGCGCAAGGTACGTGCACGTATCCTCTCTGCGCCGCCCCGGCTTCGCCAGGTGCTGAACCTCGATGCCGAGAGCGCCGAGGTCATTGACCGCGAACTGCGTGACGCCCTTTCGGAGCTTGGAAATGCCGACGATTGACGACATCGCTACCAACGCTCTGCGCGCCTTGGTACCACCGGGCAACATCGACCCGTGACTAGCTCGGCGTGATCGAGGCGGCGGAACTGCGCGCCGAGGGCATCTGGGTCCGGATGAAATTCCGCAGCAACGCCGCCGCCCTTTCCGTCCTCTCCGACATTGGCGACGGGACGCTCCGTGGCCTGTCCATCGGCTACCAGGTCGCGGAGTGGCAGGAAACGCGCGACGGCAACAACCGCATTCGCATCGCCAAACGCTGGGCACCCATCGAGGTGTCCGTTGTACCCGTCCCGGCCGATCCGGGCGCACACTTCCGCAATGGAGAGAACCACATGCCGGAGCAAGAGCAAAACGCGGGCGAGTGCGAAGAGGCTGGCCTACCCCAGAAATGCCGCGCACACGGCCTTCGAAAACGCGGGGCAACCCTGATGGCCCAGAGGGGTGCGAACGAGTTTCAGATTATGTCCTTCCTCGGCCGCAAGACCACACGTGAAGCACTCCGTTACGTGCGGGCTGCCAAGCGCCCTGAAATGGCCGAGCAAGGAATGCGGCTCGCCCACCAAGGCGAGCACAATTTCTCCAACCTTTCTAAGTGGTTGGACAAAACCAGCCCGCAAAACTCGGAAAAGAAAGGGAGAAAGAAAAAGTCTGGCGATCCCGGCAGGATTCGAACCTGCAACCTGCCCCTTAGGAGGGGGCTGCTCTATCCAGTTGAGCCACGGGACCTTCAGGCTCTCCCATAGCGCCTGTCGCGGCGGTTGTCATCCGCTTGCGGGAATTTTTGGCACGCGCCATACGTGTCTTGTCTGCGGCGCAATACCCGCTAACATCGCAACAAATTATTGAATTGAGGAGACCTTGCCGTGGCTGACGACGATCCCCGCCCCCTCACCCTGAGAGATGTGTCTGAAGCCTCGGGAGTGTCCGAGATGACCGTCAGCAGGGTGCTGCGAAACCGCGGGGACGTGTCCGAAACGACGCGGGCGAAGGTGCTCGAGGCCGCCAAGGCGCTCGGCTACGTGCCGAACAAGATCGCCGGCGCCCTTGCCAGCCAGCGGGTCAACCTGGTGGCCGTGATCATCCCCTCGATGCGCAACATGGTCTTCCCCGAGGTCATGGCCGGGATCTCGAGCGTGCTCGAGGATACCGAGCTGCAGCCGGTGGTCGGCGTCACCGACTACGAGCCCGAAAAGGAAGAGCGGGTGCTCTACGAGATGCTGTCGTGGCGGCCCTCGGGCGTCATCATCGCCGGCATCGAGCACAGTGAGGCGTCGAAGGCGATGCTCAAGGCCAGCGGCATCCCCGTGGTCGAGATCATGGACACCGACGGCACCCCGATCGATACCGCCGTCGGCATCTCGCACCGGCGGGCGGGCCGCGAGATGGCCAAGGCGATCCTGCGCGCGGGCTACCAGAAGATCGGGTTCCTCGGCACCAAGATGCCGCTCGACTACCGCGCCCGGAAACGCTTCGAGGGCTTCACCGAGGCGCTCGCCAAGGGCGGCATCGAGGTGCTCGAGCAGGAGTTCTACTCGGGCGGGTCGGCGCTGGCCAAGGGCCGCGAGATGACCCAAACCATCCTCGCCCGCGAGCCGGAGCTCGATTTCCTCTACTATTCCAACGACATGATCGGCGCCGGCGGGCTGCTCTACCTGCTCGAGCAGGGGCGCAACATTCCCGGCGACATCGGCCTTGCCGGGTTCAACGGCGTCGAGCTGCTGCAGGGTCTGCCGCGCAAGCTCGCCACCATGGACGCCTGTCGGTCCGAGATCGGTCGCAAGGCAGCCGAGATCATCGCCGCCCGGGTCGACAACCCCGACGCGGAGTTCGAGAAGATCATCGAACTCAGCCCCAAGATCGCCTACGGCGACACGCTCCGCCGCTGACCCGCGACGGGGCGCAGGCTCAGAGGAACGGACGCCGGGGCAAGGCCTCGGGGTCCGTCATCGCCACCTCGGCCAGCGCTGCCACGTCCGGCACGCGCAGGGTGCCCGCGGACCAGTCCGCAAGGCGCTTGGCGCGCAGCCGGCTGAGCGTCTTGTTGGTGTGCACCAGCGACAGCCCCAGCGCATCCGCGAGGTCCTGCTGCCGGTAGGGCAACGGCACCGCCTCCTTGGTGCCCTTCTCGAGCCCGCGCAGGCGCAGGAAGATCTTCACCAGCGCCCAGGCCACGCGCTCGATGCCGCCGCGCTGGCCCAGCGTGGCGACCGTCTCGCCAAGAAAATGCTCTTCGGCCGCTGCGATCCAGGTCAGGTCGAAGGCCAGCTCGGGCCGGTTGCGGAACAGCGTCCACAGGCTCTCGCGCCGGAACACGCAGAGCCGCATCCGTGTCACTGCCTCGACCGTGTGCTGCATCTCGCCCATGATGCCGGCCTGCAGGCCCAGAAGGTCGCCCGGCAGCACGAAGTTGATGACCTGCCGGCGGCCGTCCTCGAGTGTCTTTTCACGCAGACCCATGCCCTCGAGCACGGTGTAGATCTGCGGGGCGTTGGACCCTTCCAGGAGGATCTGAGTGCCCGGTTCGACGGACATCTCCCCCGCCTTGAAGCCATTCAGGAAAGTCTTCTCCTCTTCGGAATGCGGAATGAAGGGCCCGCAGTCGTGAAGAGGGCAGTCGTGACAGGAAATCATCTTCATGGGAAACCATCTCGGCTCTGCCTATGTCACAGTTTAATGCTGCGTCAGCAATTTCGTTCCACAGTGCGGCTGAACTCTCATCGTAGGCCGCCATGACTCTCAATGACCGGATGATACCGGCGCTCTCCTTTCTCGTTTTCGTCCACGACCCCGTGGTTGCCGAAGACATCGCCATCACGCTCGAGGAATCCCACCCCGGCGCGCGCATCGTGCTGCCCGCCAACGAGGCTGCGGCCCTTGCTGCGCTGGACGAGCATCCGCAGATCACGCTTGCGGTGATGTCGATGTCGCCCGAAGCGGCGCAGGCCTCCGCGCTCGGCAGCGCGCTGGCGGCGCGGCAGGCACGCGTGGTGCTCATGGGATTCGAGGCCGAGGAACGCGGCGAGTCGGCGGGCTTCGCGGTGCTGCACCGCCCCTTCCGGACCGTGGATCTGCTCGCCATGCTGGCGAATCCCGCCCGCTAGGGCCGGTTTCATCGCAACGTCACGCGCCTGTCACAGGGTCGGTCTACGAATCGCCGCGCGGAGGGAACATTCCATCCCCAGTTTGGCGTGGCTCGTCCCCAACCTTGGCCGCGCCACCATTTTTACGATTGATTATCACCAGAAAAGGGGGTGGCCGTTGCTGCCACCCCCTCATTCGTTTTGCCTCTGGCCGAGCCCGCCGCCGCCCCGGAGAGCGGCGACACGACCGGGGTCCGTCACTTCAGCGCTTCATCCGTGATCGCGTGGGTCCATGCGGCGTCGCCCGGGTTCGCGGTGATCACCGGATCGGCGCCCGAGGACAGCAGCACGTCGACCGTACGCTCGAAGTCCGCCGGATCGAGCGCACCGTTCGAGCCCGCCGTCAGCTTGGCGATCTCGCCCATCATGCGCTTCTGGTGCACTTCGGTCTGGGCGCCGGTGGCGTCGTTCTCGAGCACGATTTCCGCCGCCTCGTCGGGGTTCTCCTCGGCGTATTTCCAGCCCTTCATCGAGGCGCGCACAAAGCGGACCAGCTTGTCGACCATCTCGGGGTCGGCAAGGTTCTCCTCGGTGGTGTAGAGCCCGTCCTCGAGCGTCGAGATGCCCTCGTCCTCGTACTTGAAGACCACGAGGTCATCCGGGGTAAGGCCCGCGTCAATCACCTGCCAGTACTCGTTGTAGGTCATGGTGGTGGCGCACTCGACCTGCTTCTGGAGCAGCGGATCAACGTTGAAGTTGATCTTCTGGATGGTCACGCCGCCCTCGGAGCCGTCGGTGGCGTAGCCGAGCTTGGACATCCACGAATAGAGCGGCAGCTCGTTTCCGAAGAACCACGTGCCCAGCGTGTGGCCGGGGAAGTCCGCGGGGGTCTCGATGCCGTGCTCCTTGAGGCAGGTGAGCATCAGGCCGGAGGACTTGAACGGCTGGGCGATGTTGACGATGGGGGCGCCGTTCTCGCGCGCGGCAAGCGCCGAGGGCAGCCAGTCGACCATCACGTCGGCACCGCCGCCGAGCAGCACCTGTACCGGTGCGATGTCGGGACCGCCGGGCTTGATGGTGACGTCGAGGTCCTCTTCCTCGTAGAACCCCTTGTCGGCGGCCACGTAGTAGCCTGCGAACTGGGCCTGCGTCACCCACTTGAGCTGCAGCGTCATCTCGTCCGCCGCGTGGGCCGCACCTGCGGCCAGCGACAGCGCCGCGAGGGCGCCCAGTCTGGTCAATGTTGTCATCGTTACCTCCGTGTTGGTTCTTGTCGTTGGTCTAGTGTCCGTGGCCCCGCTGCGAGGGGTGCCAGAAGGTGACGGCCTTCTCGAGCAGCGCGATGGCGCCGTAGAAGGCCGAGCCCGCGATCGCGGCTACCACGATTTCAGCCCACACCAGGTCCAGCGCAAGCAGCCCGACGCTGGTGGAGATCCGGAAGCCCATGCCCCTGACGGGAGAGCCGAAGAATTCAGCGACGATGGCGCCGATCAGGGCCAGCGTGCTGGCGATCTTGAGCCCGTTGAAAATGAAGGGCATGGCGGCCGGCAGGCGCAGCTTGAAGAGCGTCGTCCAGTAACCGGCGGCATAGGTGCGCATCAGGTCGCGCTGCATGGCGCTGGTGTCGTGCAGCCCCTCGACGGTGTTCACCAGCATCGGGAAGAACACCATGACCACCACCACCGCCGCCTTCGACTGCCAGTCGAAGCCGAACCACATCACGAGGATCGGCGCGATGCCGATGATCGGCAGCGCCGCCACGAAGTTGCCGACCGGCAGCAGGCCGCGGCGCAGGAAGTCGAAGCGGTCGACCACCACCGCCGTCACCAGCGCCGCGACGCAGCCGATGACGAAGCCGCTCAGCGCGCCCTTGATCACGGTCTGGACGAAGTCCTCCCAGAGGATCGGGAGCGAGTGCGAGAACCGCACCGCGATGGCCGAGGGCGGCGGCAGGATCACCGTCGAGACACCGTAGCCGCGCACCGCGATCTCCCACATCGCCAGCAGCGTGAGCCCGAAGACCAGCGGAATGGCGAAGGCTTTGAAGCGCGAGGCGCCGGGGCGCGCCGCCAGCCAGCTGTTGAGGAGCGTGCCGCCGATCCACACCGCGAACAGCGCCAGCGTCACCAGCGCGGTGCCCACGCCCGAGGACACGAGCCCCTTGACCACGAGTGCGACCCCCAGCGCGATCTGAAAGGCCACCAGCGGCGCGCGCGAGACCAGCGCCCGCGCGGTCATCGGTCCAGCCCCATGCGCCGCAGCGTGACCCGCTGCAGCACGCCGATCAGCCCGACCATGGCCGCCGCCACCGCCGCCGCCATGAAGAGCGCCGACCAGATCTGGATGGTCTGGCCGTAGTAGCTGCCCGCCAGCAGCCGCGCGCCCAGCCCCGCCACCGCGCCGGTGGGCAGCTCGCCCACGATGGCGCCGACGAGGCTCGCCGCCATGGCGATCTTCAGCGAGGCGAAGAGGTAGGGCATCGACGATGGCAGGCGCAGCTTGACGAACTCCTGCGCGCTGGTGGCATTCCACGTGCGCATCTGGTCGAGCTGCATCGCCGAGGGCGAGCGCAGCCCCTTCACCATGCCCACGACCACCGGGAAGAAGCTCAGGTACATCGAGATCACCGCCTTGGGCAGCAGCCCCGAGACGCCCACCGCGTTCAGCACCACGATGATCATCGGCGCGATGGCGAGGATCGGGATGGTCTGGCTGGCGATGACCCAGGGCATGACGCTCATGTCCATGACCCGGATGTAGACGATGCCCACCGCCAGCGCGAACCCCAGCGCGGTGCCAAGCCCGAAGCCCGCCAGCGTCGCCGAGAGCGTCACCCAGGCGTGGTAGACGAGGCTGCGCTTCGACGTCACGGCCTTTTCGACCGTGGTGTCCCAAAGCTCGGTGACGACCTGGTGCGGGGCGGGCAGCTTCGGCTTGTCCTGGCTCCAGGTGTCGACCACCAGCTCCGCGGCCCCGAGCTCGCGGTCCTGCCGCGCGGCCATGTCCCGCGCCCAGGGTGCGTTGAGCCAGACCGCGGCCGCGTACCAGATCGCGACGATCACTGCGACGACGGTCAACACGGGCACGACAGCTCTCAACGGTGCCACTCCATGCGGATCTCCGGGACGGTCTCGGGCGGGTCGGGCATGATCTCGCCACCGACGGGTTCGAAGCCCTCGCGGCGATAGAAGCGCTGCGCCCCGAGGTTCGGGACGTTGGTGTGGAGCCAGAGGAAATCCCGGCCTTCCTTGGCCCGGTCGATCAGCGCCTTGCCGCAGCCCTCCCCGGTGCGCGAGCAATAGAGCGCGCCGATCTTCGACACCTTCGGATCGAGCGACAGGTAGGCCTCGATCGGATCGCCGAGCACCCAGATGATGCGGTCCGGAAGCGCCGTGCGGATGATATCCTCGATATCGGATGGCGGCATGGATCTTGGCATCCAGGTGGTCTCGTCGATCCAGCGGTTGAGCACCGCCGCGATCCCCGGGACATCATCCGGCCCTGCGAGCCGGGGGCTGTGCTGCACTGTGCTCATGCCGATCCTCCCCATGCCTTCATCTTTCCTCAGATACTCGACCGGAACAGCGGCGACAGAAAAGAAAATTCGAATGTTTTTGGAAAGATGAAGGCGTCTTGCGGTCTCCTGAAATGCGAAACGGGCCCGAGAACCGGTGGCACTGAAGGCCGGAACGCGCGCCCGCCGCCCGCGCCCATCGCTGGCGTAGCGCCGGCGGATGGAAGGCGCCTAAGGCCTCGCGGGCGGCAACGAAAGAGGCGCGCGGCTCAGTCATAGGCGTGCCCCGCCCGCAGCCCCTCGCGCACGCGGTGGGCGATTTCCAGGAACTCCGGCGTGTCGCGGATGTCGAGCGGGCGCTCCCGCGGGAGCGTGCTTTCGATGACGTCGGTGATGCGCCCCGGACGCGGCGACATGACGACGATCCTGGTGCTCAGGTAGACCGCCTCGGGGATCGAGTGGGTGACGAAGCAGATGGTCTTCTGCGTCCGCGCCCAGAGCGCCAGCAGCTGCTCGTTCAGGTGGTCGCGCACGATCTCGTCCAGCGCGCCGAAGGGTTCGTCCATCAGCAGGATGTCGGCCTCGAAGGCCAGCGCCCGGGCGATGGAGGCGCGCTGCTGCATGCCGCCCGACAGCTGCCACGGATATTTCTTCTCGAACCCGGCGAGGTCGACCAGCGCCAGCACCTCCTTCACCCGCTCGGCCTGCACGCGCTTGTCGTAGCCCATGATCTCGAGCGGCAGGCGGATGTTGCCGCCGATGGTGCGCCACGGGTAAAGCCCCGCCGCCTGGAAGACGTAGCCGTAGGCACGGGCCTTGCGCGCCTCCTCGGGCGTCACGCCGTTCACCAGGACGGTGCCCGACGTGGGCTGCTCGAGATCGGCCATGACCCGCAGGAAGGTGGTCTTGCCGCAGCCCGAGGGCCCGATGAAGGAGACGAAATCGCCCTTCCCCACCTCGAGGTTCACGTCCCTCAGCGCGTGCACCGGCCCGTCGTTGGTCTCGAAGGTCAGGTTCAGCGCGCTGGCGGAGATCACGGTTGACGCAGCGGCGGGTTTCGGAGTGCCATCCATCATGCCGCAGCCTCCGGAAGGACAGTGCAATGACCGAAACGCCCAGCCAGTGCCGCAAGCTTCGCCCCGGTGAGAGCTACGCGGGAAAGCAGGGGTTCACCTACCTCGAAGGCATCTCGCGCGAGACCAGCGGCGCGCAGGGGATCTGCATGCATGTGCTGCGCATTCCGCCCGGCGGCCGCGCCAGGGCCCACATGCACGAAAGCCACGAGACCGCGATCTACGTGATCGAGGGCAGCGCCGTCATGTACTGGGGCCCTGAGCTCGAGAACCTGATGGAGACCACCGCAGGCGATCTCGTCTACATTCCCGCCGGCGTGCCCCACCTGCCGATCAACACCGGCGACGTCGAGGTGGTGAGCGTTCTCGCCCGCACCGACCCGCACGAGCAGGAGAGCGTCGTTCTCCTGCCCGAACTCGAGCGTTTCGTTCCGCAGTAGGGACAAGTCAGACTCCGCTCGCAGGGATCCCCGACCGCTGCACCGGGCGTGGCGCGGTCAGTTCCTTCCACGACGAGAGCGCCCGGCTCACCGCCCCGGCGGGCTCGCGCTTGACGAACTTGCCGTGGCCTTCCTCGGTCTTCATCTCGCCGTCCATGACCGCGACCTTGCCGCGGGTCAGCACGAAGCGTGGCAGGCCCTTGACCTCCTTGCCCTCGAAGACGTTGTAGTCGATGGCCGACTGCTGCGTGGCGGCGGAGATGGTCTTGGTCTTCTCCGGATCGAGCACCACGATATCGGCATCCGCCCCCACGAGGATCGCGCCCTTGGTGGGATAGCAGTTGAGGATCTTGGCGATGTTGGTCGAGGTGACCGCGACAAACTCTTCCTTGGTCAGCCGCCCGGTGCCGACGCCGTAGGTCCAGAGCATCGGGATCCGGTCCTCGAGCCCGCCGGTGCCGTTCGGGATCTTGGTGAAATCGCCGACGCCATAGCGCTTCTGGTCGGTGGTGAAGGCGCAGTGGTCCGTCGCCACGCAGGACAGCGAGCCCGACGCGAGGCCGTTCCAAAGGCTGTCCTGATGCATCTTGTTGCGGAACGGCGGCGACATCACCCGGCGCGCGGCATGGTCCCAGTCCTTGTCGAAATACTCGCTCTCGTCGAGCGTCAGGTGCTGGATCAGCGGTTCGCCCCAGACCCGCTTGCCCTGCATCCGGGCGCGGCGGATGGCCTCGTGGCTGTCCTCGCAGGAGACGTGCACCACGTAAAGCGGCACGCCTGCCATGTCGGCGATCATGATGGCGCGGTTGGTGGCCTCGCCCTCGACCTGCGGCGGCCGGGAATAGGCGTGACCCTCGGGCCCGTTGTTGCCCGCCGCCAGCAGCTTGGCCGAGAGCTCCGCCACCACGTCGCCGTTCTCGGCATGAACCAGCGGGATGGCGCCCAGCTCGGCGCAGCGCTGGAACGAGGCGTAGAGCTCGTCGTCGTTCACCATCAGCGCGCCCTTGTAGGCCATGAAGTGCTTGAAGGTGTTGATGCCGCGCTCCCGGACCACGGCCTCCATCTCGTTGAAGACCTGCTCCGACCACCAGGTGATCGCCATGTGGAAGGAATAGTCGCAGTTGGCGCGGGTCGACTTGTTGTCCCACATCTGCAGCGCGTCAAGCAGCCCCTGCCCCGGCGACGGCAGCGCGAAATCCACCACCATGGTGGTGCCGCCCGCCAGCGCCGCGCGGGTGCCGCTTTCGAAATCGTCCGAGGAATAGGTGCCCATGAACGGCATCTCGAGATGGGTGTGCGGGTCGATCCCGCCCGGCATCACGTAGCAGCCGCTGGCGTCGAGCACCTCGTCGCCCTTCAGGTCCGGGCCGATTCCGACGATCTTGCCGCCCTCGACGAGGACGTCCGCCTCGTAGCTGTAATCCGCGGTGACGACCGTGCCGCCCTTGATGACTGTGGTCATTTGCTTGCTCCCTCGACCAGAGCGCTCCCCGGTCTTCTACTGGCCTGAAATATCCGGGGGTCGCCGTCGTGGTGCCATCGCTTCAAGCCCGATGGCGACGGGCTGGCCCCCGGTTTCGTCGTCTCAGATCACTCCACGATCTCCGCCGTCTCGAGCACGGCCCGGAACAGGACCTCCGCCCCGGCCGTGGCCCATTCCTTCGAAATCTCCTCGGCCTCGTTGTGCGAGATGCCCTTCACGCAGGGGCACATGACCATGGTCGCAGGCGCGACCTTGGCCGCCCAGCAGGCGTCATGCCCGGCGCCGGAGATCAGGTTCATGTGCGAATAGCCCAGCTCCTCGGCCGCCTTGCGGACGTTGCCCACAAGCTCGGGATCGAAGGTCACCGGGTCGAAGTGGCCCACCGCTTCGACCGCGCAGCCGACGCCGATCTCGTCGCAGATCGCCGCGGCGCGTTTCTCGATCTCGGCGCGCATGCCGTCGAGCTTGGCCTGGTCGGGCGAGCGGATGTCGACGGTGAACACCACCGTCCCCGGCAGCACGTTGCGCGAGTTGGGCGAGAACTGCATCTGGCCCACGCCGCCCACGGCGCCGGGCAGCGCCGCCATCGCGACCTCCTGCACCATCTCGAGGATCCGCGCCATGGCGAGCCCGGCGTTGACCCGCATCTCCATCGGCGTCGAGCCGGTGTGCGCCTCGCGCCCGGTGAGGGTGAACTCCAGCCACCACAGCCCCTGGCAATGGGTGACGACGCCGATGTCCTTGCCCTCGGCCTCGAGGATCGGGCCCTGCTCGATGTGCAGCTCGTAATAGGCGTGCATCTTGCGTGCGCCCACTTCCTCGTCGCCCTTCCAGCCGATGCGCTCGAGCTCGGCACCGTAGGTCTTGCCCTCGAGATCCTTGCGCCCGTAGGCGTAATCCTGACTGTGCACCCCGGCGAAGACGCCCGAGGCCAGCATCGCGGGCGCAAAGCGGGCGCCCTCCTCGTTGGCCCAGTTGACCACCACGATCGGGTGCTTCGTCCGGATGCCCAGATCGTTCATCGAGCGCACCGCCTCGAGCGCGCCGAGCACGCCCAGCACGCCGTCATACTTTCCGCCCGTCGGTTGCGTGTCGAGGTGGCTGCCCACGTAGACCGGCAGCGCATCGGGGTCGGTGCCCTCGCGCGTCATGAACATGGTGCCCATGGTGTCCACGCCCATGCTCAGCCCTGCGTCGTCGCACCAGGACTTGAAGAGCGCGCGGCCCTCGGCATCTTCGTCGGTGAGCGTCTGGCGGTTGTTGCCGCCCGCGACGCCCGGCCCGATCTTGGCCATGTCCATGAGGCTGTCCCATAGTCGGTCGCCGTCGATCCGGAGGTTCTCTCCCGATATCGCCATCTTGCTTCCCCTGCGGTCTGCTGTTTTTCCGGGCCGGGCTCCCGTCCGGCGCGCCTGTTTTTTACCATTTGGTAAAGGCACGATTGCAACGCCCCCGGAACGAGTCAAGAATTGTCTGACGGGGGCGGCACGGAATGCAGGCGGGATGCCGGCGTCTCTGCCCGAAATTTGAGCGGAGAAGGAGTGCATGGCAGACGGTGCCGTAAAGAAGCCGAGTCGCATCCAGCTGCGCAACCGCAAGAAGATCATGACCGCCGCGCTGGAGGTGTTCTCGCAGCACGGCTACAGGGGCGCCACGCTGGACCAGATCGCCGAGGCAGCGGGCATGTCCAAGCCGAACCTGATCTATTACTTCGACGGCAAGGAGGCGATCCACGTCGCCGTCCTCAACGCGCTGATGGACGAATGGCTGGCGCCGCTGGCCGAGATGGACCCGGACGGCGACCCGCTGCAGGAGATCCTCGGATACATCCGCCGCAAGATGGAGATGAGCCGCAAGTACCCGCGCGAAAGCCGGCTCTTCGCCAACGAGATCCTGCAGGGCGCGCCGCGCATGGCGCCGCACCTCAAGTCCACGCTGAAGCCGCTCTTCGAGGAGAAATGCGCGCTGATCGAGGGCTGGGCCGCGGAGGGCCGGCTCGCCCAGACCGACGCCCGGCAGCTGGTGCTGTCGATCTGGGCCATCACCCAGCACTACGCGGATTTCGAGGCGCAGATCCGGGTGCTGATCCCGGACGAGAGCGGCGGCTGGGCCGATGCCAATGCCCATGTGGAGCAGCTGTTCCGCAAGCTTCTGACGCCCGCGGAAACCAGCGATTAACCAGAATCGCCGGATCCTTCCGGCATGAGACCAGAACCCGACCGCCTCTCACCCCCTCCCGCTCCCGACCGTGCCCGCAGCCACGCCTGGCAGGCGCGCCTCTTCTCTGCCATGGCGATGCGCGACGGCGGCGTGGTGCGCCGAAGCAAGCACGATGTGGAACGGGAAATGGGGTACGAGGCGCTGCGGGCGGCGGTCCGCGCGCGGGGCTTTCACCTGCTGGAATGCGGCGACCATTACCTCGTGGTCTGCACCGCCCGCCGGATGCGCATCCACCGCTGAGGCATAACTCTGCCCCCCGCCCCGTCCGGCACGACGCGCCGGGCGATGCCCGGTCTCAAGACGACGCCGGGCCGCGTGTTGCGCGGCCCGGCCCCTCTCATGATCCGATCAAAAGGCGGCGGGTACGGGGCCCGAGTGCCTCACTCCGCGGCCTTCAGCGCCATCGGGTTGTTGGGGTGCGTGGTCCAGTCGGCGGGCTCGGCCTGCACGACGCGGCCCGTGCGCGGGTCGATCGCCCCGGCCTCCATGCGCTCCATGGTGATGCAGCCTTCGATGGGACAGACGTTCACGCAAAGGTTGCAGGCCACGCATTCGTCGTCCTTGACCGTGAAGACCCGGTCGTCGGACATGTCGATGGCCTGGTGCGAGGTGTCCTCGCAGGCGGCATAGCAACGCCCGCACGAGATGCAGGCGTCCTGGTCGATCCTGGCCTTGGAGATGTAGTTGAGGTTGAGGTGCTGCCAGTCGCTGACATTGGGCACCGCGCGCCCGATCAGGTCGGGGAGCGCGATCTCCTTCTCGTCGAGGTACTGCGACAGGCCCGAGATCATCTCCTGCACCACCTTGAAGCCATAGGTCATGGCGGCGGTGCAGACCTGCACGTTGCCCGCGCCCAGCGCCATGAACTCGGCCGCGTCCTTCCACGTGGTCACGCCGCCGATCCCCGAGATCGGCAGGCCGCGCATCTCGGGCGAGCGGGCGATCTCGGCCACCATGTTGAGCGCGATGGGCTTCACCGCCGGGCCGCAATAGCCGCCGTGCGCGCCCTTGCCGTCGATGGTGGGCTCGGGCGCGAAGAGGTCGAGGTCGACCGAGGTGATCGAATTGATGGTGTTGATCAGCGACACCGCATCGGCACCACCGGCATGGGCCGCCATGGCGGGCTTGCGGATGTCGGTGATGTTGGGCGTGAGCTTCACGATGCAGGGCATGCGCGTGTACTGCTTCACCCAGCGGGTCACCATCTCGATGTACTCGGGCACCTGCCCCACCGCCGAGCCCATGCCGCGCTCGGACATGCCGTGCGGACAGCCGAAGTTGAGCTCGACGCCGTCGGCGCCGGTCTCTTCGACCAGCGGCAGGATCGCCTTCCACGCCTCTTCGGTGCAGGGCACCATGATCGAGGCCACCAGTGCACGGTCGGGGTAGTCGCGCTTGACCGATTTCATCTCGCGCAGGTTCACCTCGAGCGGGCGGTCGGTGATGAGCTCGATGTTGTTGAGCCCGAGCAGCCGACGGTCGGCGCCCCAGATCGCGCCGTAGCGCGGGCCGTTCACGTTGACGACCGGCGGGCCTTCCTCGCCCAGCGTCTTCCACACGACGCCGCCCCAGCCCGCCTTGTAGGCGCGGCGCACGTTGTATTCCTTGTCGGTCGGAGGCGCCGAGGCCAGCCAGAACGGGTTGGGTGACTTGATGCCAATGAAATTCGACGAAAGATCAGCCATTTGCTTGCTCCATCAGGCTGGCATGGATGTCCTCTGCCGCGTCGCGGCCCTCGGCCACGGCGGTCACCGTCAGATCGTCGCCCCCGGAAGCGCAGTCGCCGCCGGCCCAGACGCCGGGCACCGAGGTGCGGCCGGTCTCGTCCACCGCGATCTTGCGGCCCTCGAGATCGGGCAGCCCGTCGCCGGTGAGGGTCTGCCCGATGGCGCGGAAGACCTGATCGGCGGGAAGCCGGAACCGCTCGCCCGTCGGGGTGAGGTCGTCTGCAGTGAACTCGAACTCAAGCTCGCGTACCGAGCCGTTGCCATGCACCGCGACCGGCGAGGCGTTGCAGATGATCCGCACGCCCCTGGCCTGCGCCAGCTCCTGCTCGTAGGGCGAGGCGGCCATGCGCTCCTGCGAGCGGCGGTAGACGATGGTGACGTTGAGCGCGCCCAGCAGTTTCGACTGCACCGCGGCGTCGATCGCGGTCATGCCGCCGCCGATCACCACCACGTCGCGGCCCACCGGCAGCGCCGCCAGATCGGAGGCCTGCCGCAGGTCGGCGATGAACGAGACCGCGTCGCCGACACCCGCCTTGTCGTCGCCCTCGACGCCCAGCGCGTTCACCCCGCCGAGCCCGAGCCCGAGGAACACCGCGTCATACTCGGCCCGAAGCGTCTCGAGCGTCACGTCCCGGCCCAGCGCCACGCCGCTCCGCAGCTCGATGCCGCCGATCTTCATCAGCCACTCGACCTCGCGCGCGGCGAAGTTCTCGGTGCTCTTGTAGGCGGCGATGCCGTATTCGTTGAGCCCGCCGGGCTTCGGCCGCGCGTCCATCAGGACCACGTCATGCCCCATCATCGCGAGCCGGTGCGCACAGGCGAGCCCCGCCGGCCCCGCCCCCACCACCGCGATGCGCTTGGCGGTCGGCGCGTCGCGCTCGAACGGGTGCACGCCGGCGGCCATCAGCGTGTCGGTGGCGTAGCGCTGAAGACGGCCGATCTCGACCGGCTTGCCCTCGGCCACCTCGCGCACGCAGACCTCTTCGCAGAGCGTCTCGGTCGGGCAGACCCGGGCACACATCCCGCCGAGGATGTTCTGCGACAGGATCGTCCGCGCCGCGGCCTCGGGCGTGCCGGTGGCGATCTGCCGGATGAAGAGCGGGATGTCGATCGTCGTGGGACAGGCCGTCGCGCAGGGTGCGTCGTGGCAGAAGTAGCAGCGGTCCGCCGCCACCAGCGCCTCGTGATCGTCGAGCGGCGGATGCAGGTCCGCGAACCCCGCCTCGATCAGAGCCTTGTCCATCCGTCCCGGCACGATGCCCGGAACCAGAGCCTTCACATCCATCGGTCGCCTCCCGCTGCCCTGTCTGATGGGGAAAGCGTTCCATAGGTCAATTTTTTTATCAATCGGTAAAATATCTGAAGGCCGTCCGGCACGACCCCCGCGCCCAATAATCGGGCACCCGTCCGGCAAACGAAAAAGGCCGCCCCGGATGGGACGGCCTCTTCCGATTGGAAAGCGCAGGAATGAAGATCAGTTCTGCGCGTAGAATTCGATGACCAGGTTCGGTTCCATCTGCACCGGGTACGGCACGTCTGCGAGGCCCGGCATGCGCACGAAGGTCGCGGTCATCTTGGAGTGGTCCACCTCGAGGTAGTCCGGAACGTCGCGCTCGGGAAGCTGTGCGGCTTCCAGAACGAGAGCCATCTGCTTGGACTTCTCGCGGACCTCGATGACGTCGCCCTCTTTCACGCGGTAGGAGGGGATGTTCACGCGCTGGCCATTCACGAGCACGTGGCCGTGGTTCACGAACTGGCGGGCAGCGAAGACGGTCGGCACGAACTTGGCGCGGTAGACGACGGCGTCGAGGCGGCGCTCGAGCAGGCCGATGAGCAGCTCACCGGTGTCGCCCTTGATACGCTCTGCTTCGCCGAAGATGCGACGGAACTGCTTCTCGGTCAGGTCGCCGTAGTAGCCCTTGAGCTTCTGCTTGGCGCGGAGCTGCAGACCGAAGTCCGAGAGCTTGCCCTTGCGGCGCTGACCGTGCTGGCCGGGGCCGTATTCGCGGCGGTTGACCGGGGACTTCGGACGGCCCCAGATGTTCTCGCCCATACGGCGGTCGATTTTGTACTTGGCAGACGTGCGTTTGGTCACGGCTGATCTCCTTCGCTCAAGGTTTCGAAGGGCGTTGTCCTCTCTCCGGATTTGGCCGAAGCGACAGGGCATCCCCTTGCGGGGGCCACCAACACCAATGAAGCGGCGCTTATATGCGCTTTGCCGGGGGAGTCAACACCCCGTTCCACGCCGCGGAGAAGCACGATCCGTGCCCGCCTTTACCTGCGATTAAGCGGCGTCGGGCAGAGTGGCGCCACACCCGCTCCGCTTCGGCCGGGGCCGCGGCGGGATCGTGGTGCGGATCGGACCGGGCATCATGCCGGATACCGGGGCTCTCAGCAGGAACGCGCGACTGGCGGCAAAGCTGCGGTCACGCACAAGGACCGTATTGGACCATATCGCTATGCATGGCCGGAACCCACTGGATATGGCGCTCGCCCGGCGCGACAGCAGGATGCTTCACACGGTGCGCGAGGCCATCGCGCATGGCGACGTGCTGCTGGCGTTCCAGCCGGTGGTGCAGGCGCGAGCGCCCGCGCTTGCGGCCTTCCACGAGGGGCTGGTCCGGGTGCTCGACGAGACCGGGCGCATCGTTCCGGCGAGCGAATTCATACCGCTGATCGAGGACACCGAGCACGGGCGCATCCTCGACTGCATCGCGCTGGAAAAGGGGCTGGCCGAGCTTGCCTCCGAACCGGGGCTGCGGCTGTCGCTGAACATGTCGGCGCGCTCCATCGGCTACCGCAAGTGGACCGAGACGCTGCACCGCGGCCTGTCCGGGGATCCGACCGTCGCCGAGCGGCTGATCCTCGAGATCACCGAATCGTCGGCGATGCTGGTGCCCGAGCTGGTGATCAGCTTCATGGACGACCTTCAGCGGCAGGGCATTTCCTTCGCGATGGACGATTTCGGTGCGGGCTACACCGCCCTGCGCCATTTCAAGGAGTTCAACTTCGACATCCTCAAGATCGACGGCCAGTTCATCACCGGCATCGCCCACGACCCCGACAACCAGGTGATGACTCGTGCCATCGCCTCGATCGCCGAGCAGTTCGACCTCTTCACCGTGGCCGAATCGGTCGAGAACGCCAGCGACGCGCAGTACCTGACCGAGATCGGAATCGACTGCCTGCAGGGCTATTATTACGGCGCCCCCACCGTCAGCCCGGCATGGCGCGACGACGCCTCCAGACGCGCCAGCGCCTGAGTCGCGCGGCTCCGCAGCCCTCGCGATACCCCCACTTGGGTATTTTGCGCTAGCATTTGCGCTACCAGAGCGTGTTTTCCGCAACCTCCCCCTGTCCCCTGCCCTAGCGGCACGCTATGAACGAAGCGCAAGATCAAGGAGGGGGGCCTTTGATCGATGATCCGGCCTCTCGCGTTTCGTTCTGCTTGGAGGACTAAAATCCATGACCAATGTCGTCATCGCATCCGCGGCCCGTACCGCCGTCGGCAGTTTCGGGGGAAGCTTCGCCAACACCCCGGCGCATGATCTCGGCGCCGCCGTGCTCGAAGCACTGGTTGCACGCGCCGGCATCGAAAAGGGAGAGGTTTCGGAAACCATCCTCGGGCAGGTGCTGACCGCCGCCCAGGGCCAGAACCCGGCCCGTCAGGCCCACATCAACGCCGGCCTTCCCAAGGAAAGCGCCGCCTGGAGCATCAACCAGGTCTGCGGCTCGGGCCTGCGCACCGTGGCGCTGGCAGCACAGCACATCATGCTGGGCGATGCCGACATCGTCTGCGCCGGCGGGCAGGAGAACATGTCCATGTCGCCCCACGCGCAGAACCTGCGCAACGGCTACAAGATGGGTGACGTCACCTACATCGACACCATGATCCGCGACGGCCTCTGGGACGCCTTCAACGGCTACCACATGGGCCAGACCGCCGAGAACGTCGCGCAGCAGTGGCAGATCAGCCGCGAGATGCAGGACGAGTTCGCGCTGGCCTCGCAGAACAAGGCCGAGGCCGCCCAGACCGCCGGCAAGTTCGACGACGAGGTGATCCCCTACACCATCAAGACCCGCAAGGGCGAGATCGTGGTGAACAAGGACGAGTACATCCGTCACGGCGCCACCATCGAGAACATGCAGAAGCTCCGCCCGGCCTTCTCTAAGGACGGTTCGGTCACCGCGGGCAACGCCTCGGGCATCAACGACGGCGCCGCCGGCGTGCTGCTGATGTCGGCCGAGAACGCCGCGAAGCGCGGCATCGAGCCGCTCGCGCGCATCGCCTCCTACGCCACCGCCGGTCTCGACCCGTCGATCATGGGCGTGGGCCCGATCTACGCGTCGCGCAAGGCGCTGGAAAAGGCCGGCTGGAAGGTCGAGGACCTCGACCTGGTCGAGGCCAACGAGGCCTTCGCCGCACAGGCCTGCGCCGTGAACAAGGACATGGGCTGGGATCCGTCGATCGTGAACGTGAACGGCGGCGCCATCGCCATCGGTCACCCGATCGGGGCCTCCGGTGCGCGCGTGCTCAACACCCTGCTCTTCGAGATGAAGCGCCGCGACGCCAAGAAAGGCCTCGCCACGCTCTGCATCGGCGGCGGCATGGGCGTTGCACTCTGCGTGGAACGCGACTGACAGAACGGGACCGGGGGGCGCTGAGCCCCCCGGGCACTCTCACATGACCAGAGCTTGCGAAGACCCGGCGCGGATCGTCCCGATTGACGAGACCCCGCCCTGTTCTCGGAAGCTCCGGGTCATTCCGCATCGCCCCTTTCACCTTCAACCTCAGGATCCGGTCGCCGGCCCCCGCCGCGCGGCGCGCAAGCACATGCCCACGGTGCACCGCTCTCCGGAGCGGTTTCACGGGTCCGCAGAAAGTGCCGGGTACACCGGACGAGACAAAAGGGGGCGAACAGCCCTCTTTGACTAAGTTGGACGATACAGAGCAACATTGTTGCGCGATCGCGAATTGATAAGTAACGATGTTTCCAAAGACGATCTGCCAGAACGGAGGAAAATTTAATGGCGAGAGTTGCACTGGTCACCGGCGGGAGCCGCGGTATTGGCGAAGCGATTTCCAAAGCGCTGAAAGCCGAGGGGTATGAGGTTGCCGCAACCTATGCGGGCAACGACGAGAAGGCCGCGGCCTTCACCGAGGAGACCGGCATCCGGACCTACAAGTGGAACGTGGCGGATTACGAGGCATCCAAGGAGGGAATCGCCAAGGTCGAGGCCGATCTCGGCCCGATCGACGTGGTGGTGGCCAATGCCGGCATCACCCGTGACGCGCCGTTCCACAAGATGACCCCGGAGCAGTGGAAGGATGTGATCGACACCAACCTCACCGGCGTGTTCAACACCGTGCACCCGGTCTGGCCCGGCATGCGCGAGCGCAAGTTCGGCCGCGTCATCGTGATCTCGTCGATCAACGGTCAGAAGGGCCAGTTCGCGCAGGTCAACTACGCCGCGACCAAGGCCGGCGACCTCGGCATCGTGAAGTCGCTTGCGCAGGAAGGCGCGCGCGCCGGCATCACCGCCAACGCCATCTGCCCGGGCTACATCGCCACCGAGATGGTCATGGCCGTCCCCGAGAAGGTGCGCGAGTCGATCATCGCCCAGATCCCCGCGGGCCGTCTCGGCGAGCCCGAAGAGATCGCGCGCTGCGTGGTGTTCCTCGCCTCCGACGCCGCGGGCTTCATCAACGGCTCGACGATCTCGGCCAACGGCGGCCAGTTCTTCGTCTGATCCGGCCCCTGCGGCCATGATCTTCGCCCCGGCGTGCCGCGCCGGGGCTTTTTCATGCCCGCGAGCTTGCGCAAGTGGGCGGACGCAGGGCCGCGCCCTATATCCCCGACACATGCCAGAGGAGAGATGCCATGATCGAGGATATCGCCGGCCTGCACCACGTGACCGCACTTGCCACCAGTGCCGCCCGCAACAACGCCTTCTTCACCGACCTGCTCGGGCTCAGGCGGGTGAAGAAGACGGTGAACTTCGACCGGCCCGAGGTCTACCACCTCTACTACGGCGACGAGACCGGCACCCCCGGCACGGCGATGACCTATTTCCCCTTCCCCAACGCCAAGCGCCGGACGCCGGGCACGGGCGAGGTCTCGACCACCGCCTTCGCGGTGCCGAAGGGCAGCCTCTCCTACTGGGCCGACCGGCTCGCGGGGCGCACCCCCACGACGCAGGCGACGCGGTTCGGCGAGGCGCGGCTGCAACTCGACGGCCCCGACGACGACGACCTGACGCTGGTCGAGTGTGACGACGCCCGCACGCCCTGGACCGGCGGCGGTGTGCCCGGGGACTCGGCGCTGCGCGGCTTCCATTCGGTCGAGCTGCGCCTGCGCGACGTGGCGCCCACCGCCGAGCTGCTGGGCTTCATGGGATATGTCGAGGAGGCCTCCGACGGCCCGGTGACGCGCTTCCGGATGCCCGGCGGCAACGGCGCCGATATCGTGGATCTCGTGCAGAGCGACCTGCCGAGCGCCGATCAGGGCGCGGGCAGCGTGCACCACGTGGCCTTCGCCGTGGCCGACCGGGAAGCGCAGGCGCGGGTGCGCGACTCGCTGACCGCGGAGGGATTCGACGTGACCGAGCAGATCGACCGGGATTACTTCTGGGCCATCTACTTCCGCAGCCCCGGCGGGGTGCTGTTCGAGGTGGCGACCGCCGAGCCCGGCTTTGCCCGCGACGAAGAGGCCGCGCACCTTGGCGAGGCGCTCAAGCTGCCGGAGCAGCACGCGCATCTGCGGGAGCATCTTGAGAGCACGCTCGAGCCGATCAACGATTGATCGGCCCGGCGGCCCGGGTATCAGAGGTCATGTAAGAGGGACTAACGAATTCGGCAGGCAGGAAATTGGCTGTAACGTAAAGAATTCTTAAATGAATCTGGCGAGGATGTCCTCGGGTCTGCAGCGGGGTCGACAGAGGCTTGCGGTATCTCGGGTCCGGCCCGGTAGCCCCCGTGAGACCACCAGACCGGTTCGGTTCGTCAGCAGTTATGCCGGATCAGTTCGGATTTCCGCTGAGCCGCGTTATCTCTTCTTTGATGCGAAGCTTCTGTTTCTTCAGGGCGGCGACATGCAGATCGTCCACGCCCGGACTGCGCTGCATCTCTTCCACAGCCGTCGAGAGGTTCTGGTGTTTCTTCTTCAGTTCCTGCAGGTGCGAACTCAAGCTCATTCTTTCCTCCTTGTGCCGGGTTAGAACTTCCAGTGCAGCACATCCGGTGATTCAAGTCACGCTGCAGGTGCGAACGTGCTGAAGAATCCTTTACCATGCGTCAACACCGGGCGATCACGCCGGGAAATCCATCCTTTTGCCCTCCCGAAGCGTCGCCCGAATGACGTCGGTATAGTCCTCGCCATCTTCAAGGTGGCGCGCGCCTTCGTGCAGCACGAGGGGCGGATGAAAGCGGAAAGCCGCCCGCCCCCCCTTGCGACCGCGAGCAAGAATCAGCCGGGGCGCCCGTCCGGCGCGCGGCGCGAGCGGCCAGAGCTCGAGCGAGCCGAGAACCGCCTGCATCGCGGCCAGCAATTCGGGCAGCCGCTCGGCCCTCTGGATGAAGGTCATGGTGCCCCGGGGCCGCAGCCGACGCGCCGCTAGCGCCGCCCAGGCGGTCATCGGCGCCGGACCCGCGAGCGCCATCTCGCGCCCGACGTCCGGTGCCGCGCTGCGGCGATCCGCCTCGAAATAGGGCGGGTTCGCGAGAACGTGATCGAAGGTCAGCGCCCGCAGCGCGGCGGGAGGGGTGGCGATGTCGCCTTCGAACACCTCGCCGTCGAGCCCGTTGGCCTCGAGGTTGCGCCGCGCCAGCGCCGCGTAGCCCGGCTGGATCTCGAGTCCGGCCAGCTTCAGGCCCGGCACCCGCACCCCGAGACAGCAGAGCGCCGGTGCCGCGCCGCAGCCAAGCTCCAGCACGGTTTCGCCCGGGCGGGCAGGTATCGTTGCCGCAAGAAGCACCGGGTCGATGCCCGCGCGGTAGCCCTCTACCGGCTGCCAGAGTTGCACGCGACCGCCCAGAAAGGCGTTGCGCACCAGCGCGTCGTCGGGGAACGGATCAGCCTTCAAACTTGACCCCGCACATGCGGAGCACCCGTCGGGCGTCCTCGATGCGGTCGGCCCGGACCATCAGGCGGCGCGGCAGAATGCCGAGGCTGCCTTCGAGCACGCTCATATTTACGTCCAGCTCGAAGCTGTCTATACCCTCCTCGTTGAGAAGGGTTTTGACCAGCGGGATCAGCGTGATGTCGTTGGTGCGCAGAAGCTCTTCCATGAAGGGGATGTAAGGACAGGGCAGCCGCCTTGTCGAGCCTGATGCCGAGGGTTTGATGGGTCTGGATACGCCGAACAAGAAGCCGCATGACCGGCTCGCAGAACTGCTTTCCGAGGATATGGGCGGCGTCAACGCGCTGATCCGCGAGCGGATGGCCTCGAAACACGCGCCCCGCATTCCCGAGGTCACTGCGCACCTCGTCGAAGCGGGCGGCAAGCGGCTGCGGCCGCTGCTGACGCTCGCCTCGGCGCGTCTCTGCGGCTACCAAGGTCCGTTCCATGTGCACCTCGCCGCGACCGTCGAGTTCATCCACACCGCGACGCTGCTGCACGACGACGTGGTCGACGAGAGCAGCCAGCGCCGGGGCCGCCCCACCGCCAACCTGCTCTGGGACAACAAGTCCAGCGTGCTGGTGGGCGACTACCTCTTTGCCCGCAGCTTCCAGCTGATGGTCGAGCCCGGCAACCTGCGGGTGCTCAACATCCTGTCGAACGCCGCCGCCACCATCGCCGAGGGCGAGGTGCTGCAGCTGACCGCGGCGCAGGATCTGAAGACCACGGAAGAGATCTATCTGCAGGTGGTGCGCGGCAAGACCGCGGCGCTGTTCTCGGCCGCGACCGAGGTCGGCGGCGTCATCGCCGGCGTCCCCGAGGAGCAGGTGCAGGCGCTCTTCACCTACGGCGACGCGCTGGGAATCGCCTTCCAGATCGCCGACGACCTGCTCGATTATCAGGGCGACAGCTCGGCCACCGGCAAGAACGTCGGCGACGACTTCCGCGAGCGCAAGCTGACCCTGCCGCTGATCAAGGCCGTGGCCCGCGCCTCGGACGAGGAGCGCGCCTTCTGGGTCCGCACGATCGAGAAGGGCGACCAGCGCGACGGCGATCTCGAACACGCGCTGGAGCTGCTGAACACGCACGCCGCGCTCGAGGACACCCGCAGCGATGCGCTGGCCTGGGCCGAGAAGGCCAAGGACGCGATGGCAGAGCTGCCGCAGTCGGAACTGCGCGACCTGCTCATCGATCTCGCCTATTTCGTGGTGGCGCGGCTTTACTGAGGACGCGGCAGCGCCAGCTCCGAGCAATCCCCGAGAACACCTGAGGCGACCCACCAGCCGGGATGCGCCTCGGTCAGCGCCTGCGCGGCCGCCGTGGCGTCGTCTTCCGACAGGAAGAGCCCGAAGCAGGTCGCGCCCGATCCCGACATCCGCGCCAGCCCGCAACCGCCCTGCCCCGCCAGCGCATCCAGCACCGCGCGGATCCCGGGCTCGACCTTGAGCGCCGGCGCCTCGAGGTCGTTGCGCATCCTGGCGAGGAAGCCGATGAGCGCGGCCGCATCCGGAAACTCGGGCAGCGTGTCGGGCATCGGCGGATTTTCCCGGGTTTCGAGCGCCTTGAACACCGCGGGCGTGGGCACCGGCAGGCGCGGGTTGACCAGCACCGCCGCGACGTCGGGCAAGGTGACAAGGCCGAGCCGCTCGCCGATGCCGCGAGCCCGGAGCGGGTGCGAGAGCACGCACATCGGCACGTCGGCGCCAAGGCCCAGAATGCGCTCGGCATGGCGCTGCATCAGCAGGTCGGGAAGTTCGAGGAACCCCTGCGGGATCTCGCCCGACAGGGTGGCGATGCCGCGCAGCGCCGCCGCCGCATCGGCAGAGCCTCCGCCGAGGCCGGAAGCCGCCGGCAAGTTTTTTTCAAGCGTCAGGGCAGCCCCCTCATGCCCGGCAAGCAGCGCCGCCGCCCGGAGCGCGAGGTTGCTCATGTCGTCGGGCACGCCAGCAGCCTCGGGCCCCGAGACCTCGAGCGTCAGCCCCTCCCCCGGCGCCACCGTCAGCCAGTCGCCCACCGGGGCGAAGCTCACCAGCGAGTCCAGGAGGTGGTAGCCGTCAGATCGCCGGCCGGTGACGTGGAGGGTCAGGTTGATCTTGGCCGGGGCAAAGACCCTATTCGCCATTGGCAACCTTGAGCGGGGGCTTGCCCTCTTCGGAGAGCACTTGGTCCAGCCCGACCTTCAGCTTCTGGCGGATGCGCTCGGGATCGACCTCGTCCGAGGCCTCTTCCCAGTCGACGAAGCTCAGCGCGCGCTTCCACTGGAACTCGGCTTCGAGCGTGCGCCCGACGGCCCAGTAGACATCGCCGAGGTGGTCGTTGACCACCGGGTCCACCGGCATCAACTCGGCGGCGCGCTCCATGTGCGCGACGGCATCCTCGTAGCGGCCCAGCCGGTAAAGCGCCCAGCCGAGGCTGTCGACGATGTAGCCGCTCTGCGGCTCGGTCGCGACCGCCTGCTCGATCATCGAGAGCGCCTCATCGAGCTTGGCGTGGTGCTCGACCAGCGAATAGCCGAGGTAGTTCAGCACCTGCGGCTGGCCCGGGTTGAGCTCGAGCGCCTTGCGGAAGTCGGCTTCCGCCGCCTCCCAGTCCTTGAGCCGCTCCTTGGCGATGCCGCGGGCGTAGTAGAGGAACCACTGCGCCGGGTGCTCTTCGACGAAACCCGAGATGGCGGCGTCATAGGCGGCGACCGCCTGATCGTAGCGTTCGAGCTGGCGCATCATGTCGCCAAGCGCCGACTGCACCGAGATCTGGTTGCCGTTGGTCTGCGCGAGCTGCTCGAGCACCTCGACCGCGGCGTCGGGCTTGCCGTCCGAGCGCAGCGCCTCGGCGCGGCCCAGCTCGGCCGAGAAATAGTCGGCATCGTCGCGCGGCACGCGCTTGTAGGTGTCGACCGCAAGATCGTATTGCCCGAGGCTTTCCAGCAGGTTCGCCGACATCAGGATGGCGCCGGAATGGTCCGGGCGCAGATACTCGGCGATGCGCGAGTAGAGCAGCGTGAAATCGTCGTTGGCCTCGCTCGAGAGCGCGCCGGCCACGGTGTAGAACACCTCGGCGATGCCGTCCCGGGGCGAGTTCACGTAGGTGAAAGGCAGCTTCTCGCCCGCCACAAGCGCCGAGCGCATCTCTTCCAGCGAGGGGTCGCGCGGGGGCGGAAAGCCCTCGTCGATCATCGCCACCGCGTCGTCCTGACGGTCTAGCTGGCTGAGGATCTGCGACCGTGCCTGCACCGCGCGCCGGGTGAATTGCAGCGTGCCCGCGTCGCCGGCCTCGAAGATCGCTTCCGCGCCTTCGAAATCGCCGACCGAGGCCAGCGCCATGGCCTTGTGGTAGGACGCGAAGGACTGCAGCCCCTGCTCCTGCGCCATCGCCCCGAAGGCGACGAGGGCGGCGCTCATGTCGCCGCGGCCAAGCTCGGCCCAGCCACGCGCCAGCCCGTCGACCAGCGGGCCAATGGCAGTCTGCTCGTCGATGCGGCTGAGGATGGTCGCGTAATCCTCGCGCCTGGCGAGGTCGGCGATCTGCGCCATGTGGCCGATCTGGCTCTGGTAGCCCTGCGAGCTCAGCCGCTCGGCCAGCTCGACCGCGTGGGGGATGTCCCCGAGCGAGAGGTGGGCCAGCGCAGCGCGCTCGAGCAGGGCCGGGTTCTCGGGATCGAAGGCGATGGCCCGGCCGTAATACTCACCCGCGGCCTTGAAATCGCCGAAGAAGCTTGCCTGGCGGGCGGCCAGATAATCTCCGGACAGGCTCTCCGCCGCAGCCGGACCGGCGAGCCCAGCCAGAGCAACGAGCGCGAGCGCCGTGCTGCGAAGATACCCCGATGCCTTGCCTGCCATGCCGATCAACTCCTGTCTGCTTTCCAAGAGCCTATCCCGGCGGCCTCGACCGTGCAATGCGATGCCCCTTCACGCCCGCGTCAGACCGGGGCCTCCGCCCAGCTTTCGCGCGGCCCTTCGCCGCCCGGAGCGCCGGCACTGGCGGAGTGTCGCGCGCAGGCGGGGCACAGTTGCGTGAAACTGCGGTCCTCCGACAAAAGGCCTCTTTCGAAATTCACGCCTTTGCCCCTATTTGCACCCCATGGATATCGTTCTGGTCACCACTGTCATCGCCTCGCTGTTTCTCGTGATCGGCATGGCCGAGCCGCTCGCGGCCCGGCTCCAGCTGCCGTACAGCGTGATCCTCGCCGTCCTCGGCATGCTGATCGCCGCTGGGGCGATCTTCCTGTTGCGAACGTCGCTGACCGATGCGCTGAACCCGGTGGCGGAGACCATCATCAACCTGCCGATCCGGGCGAACGTCTTCCTCTACGTGTTCCTGCCCACCCTGCTGTTCCAGGCGACCCTGGGCATGGACGTGCGGCGCATGGCCGACGACTGGGTGCCGATCCTCGTCATGGCGGTGGTGGCGGTGATCGTGGCAACGCTGACCGTGGGGATCGCGCTGTCTTGGGCCTCGTCCCTGCCGCTGGTGGCCTGCCTGCTGGTGGGCGCCATCGTCTCGACCACAGACCCCTCGGCGGTGATCTCGATCTTCCGCTCGCTGTCGGCGCCGCGCCGGCTGGCGCGCATCATCGAGGGCGAGAGCCTGCTGAACGATGCCGCCGCCATCGCGCTCTTCGGCTTCTTCCTCGGCTTCGTCATGCTGGGCCTGCCCGACCCGACGCTCGAGGACGCGCTGACCCGCTTCCCGGTGCTCATCGCCGGCGGCGCGCTGACCGGCTGGATCGTCGGCCGGGTGATGCTGCGGCTGATGGGGCTTTTCGAGCAATACGAGCTGGCGCAACAGTCGATCTCGGTCGCGGTGCCCTACCTCGCCTACATCATCGCCGAACAGAGCGTCGGCGCCTCGGGCGTGATCGCCGTGGTGGCGGCGGGTCTCACGCTCAACATCGTCGGACCCGGCCGGCTGCCGCCGCAGGCCTGGACCAACCTGCGCGAGGTCTGGGACTTGCTGGCGCACTGGGCCGGGGCGCTGATCTTCATCCTCGCCGCCCTGCTGATCCCGCGCATGCTGGAAGAGTTCCGGCTCAACGACGCGATCCTCGTGGGCGTGGTGGTGCTGGCGGCGATGGTGGCGCGGGCGGTGATCCTGTTCGGGCTGCTGCCGCTCCTGTCGGCGCTCAAGGTCTCGCCGGTGGTCGAACGCCCCTACCGCGTCGCGATCCTCTGGGGCGGGCTGCGCGGCGCGGTGACGCTGGCGCTGGCGCTCGCGGTGACCGAGAACTTCCGCGTCCCGATCGAGATCAAGCGGCTGGTCGGCATCCTCGCCACCGGTTTCACGCTGTTCACGCTGCTTGTGCAGGGGACGACGCTGCGCTGGGTGATCCGGCGGCTCGGGCTCGACCGGCTGTCGCCGCTCGACCAGGCGCTGTCCAAGCAGGTCATCGCCGTTGCCCTGCAGACCGTGCGCGAGGACGTGGCGAAGACCACCGCCAACTACGACCTCGACCGCGAGATCGTGCGGGGCGAGGCCAAGCGCGCCGGCGACCGGCTGGAGGCGGCGGTGAAGGATGCCGAGGAGAACACCGAGATCCTCGACCGCGACCGCATCACCCTCGGGCTGATCGCGCTGGCGGGCGCCGAGCGCGACACGGTGATCGCACGGGTGCGCGACCACTCGGTCTCGTCGCGGCTGGCGGAGCGGCTGCTGTCGGACGTCGACCGGCTGATCGAAGCCACGCGCAGCAACGGCCGCAGCGGCTATGGTCGCGCCGGGCGGCGCAGCACCGCCTACGGCAAGAGCTTCACCTTCGCGGTGATGCTGCACAACAGGCTGCGGCTCTCGCACCCGCTGGCACGGCTCACCGCCGACCGCTTCGAGCTGCTGCTGGCCCAGAAGCTGATCCTGCGCGACCTCGACGGCTTCATCCACGGCCGCATCCGCCGGATCCACGGCCGCCGCGTCTCGGACCTGCTGACTGAGCTCCTGAGCCGCCGCATGGAGGCGGTGGAGACTGCGCTCGACGGGCTGCGGCTGCAGTACCCGGGCTATGCCGAAGAGATCGAGCGCCGCTTCATCCGCCGCACGGCCCTGCGCCTCGAGGAACGCGAATACGCCGCCATGCGCGAGGACGGGCTGATCGGCCCCGAGCTGCACACCACGCTGATGCAGGACATCGACGAACGCCGCACCGCCGCCGAGCAGCGCCCGAAGCTCGACGTTGCGCTGCAGCGAACCGAGCTGGTGCGGCAGTTCCCGCTGTTCGCCGACCTCAGCGACACGGCCGCGCGCCACCTCGCGAAGTCACTCAAGGCCAGCTACGTCAACCCGGGCACGCTGCTGATGCGCAAGGACAGCGCCCCGCGCAGCGTCTATTTCATCGCGACCGGCGCGGTCGAGCTCGAGAACGCCGGGCAGAGCTGGCGCCTGGGCCGGGGCGAGATGTTCGGGCAGATGGCGCTGCTGTCCCGCAGGCCGCGCCGGGTCGAGGCGCGTGCGATCGTGCCGACGACGCTGCTGATCCTCGACGAGGTGCGGTTCCGGAAACTTCTGAAGCGCAGTTCCACCCTGCGCGAGGGGGTCCGGGCCAGCGCCGAAAAGCGCGGCATCCCGCCGGACTCGATCCTTCCCATCCCCAAGGACGAGAAGAAGTAGGTCGCCTGAGGCGCCTGCGAGGGGGCAGGCCCGCCGTTCAGACGCCGGCGGACCGCGTCATCTCAGAGCGCGTCGAGCTTGCGCGCGAGCTTGGCGTCGAGCGAGGACAGCCCGCCCACGTCATGGGTCGACAGCACCACCTCGACGGTCTTGTAGACGTTGGACCACTCCGGGTGGTGGTTCCACTTCTCGGCCCACATCGCCGCACGGGTCATCCACGAGAAGGCCTCGACGAAATCGGCGAACTCGTAGGTCTTACGGATCGCATCGCGGCCGTCGACCATCTCCCAGCCGTTGTCCATCAACGGCGCGAGAATGGTGTCGCGTGCGGTGTCGGAGAGTTTCTCGGTCATTCCTGCTCTTCCCTTCTTTCCTTTCGGAACGGCCCGTAGGCGGTGAGGATCTCGATCTCCTCGTCCACCGCGCGCCGCTCCTCGACGAGATAGCGCGCAACCGCATCCGCAAACCCCCTGTCACCGATCCAGTGCAGGGAATGGGTCTCGACCGGCAGGTATCCGCGGGCAAGCTTGTGCTCGCCCTGCGCCCCGGCCTCGACCCTCGAGAGGCCGTGCGCGATGGCGAAGTCGATGGCCTGATAATAACACGCCTCGAAATGCAGGCAGGGGTGATCCTCGAGACAGCCCCAGTAACGCCCGAAGAGCACGTCCCGCCCGATGAAGTTGAGCGCCCCTGCCACGTCCATGCCGTCGCGCTCGGCGATCACCAGCGCGATGTCGTCGCGCAGAGTCTCGTGGGCGATCTCGAAGAAGGCGCGGGTGAGATAGGGCGAGCCCCACTTGCGCGACCCGGTGTCCTGGTAGAAGCGCCAGAAGCTGTCCCAGTGCTCGGGTTCGATCTCGTCGCCAGTGAGCATCCGCAGCCGCCCGCCGAAGTCTTGCGCGGTGCGCCGTTCCTTGCGGATGTTCTTGCGCTTGCGCGAGCTGAGGCTGGCGAGGAAGGCGTCGAAATCGGCGTAGCCGTCGTTTTCCCAGTGGAATTGCTGGGTGGTCCGACGCATGAGCCCCATGCGCTCGCCCGCGATGGCCTCGGCCTCAGTGCAGAAGGTCACGTGCAGCGAGCTGAGCTGGTTCTGGGCACAGAGCTGCACCGCCCCCTGCACCAGCGCCGAGATGCCGGTCGCCTCGTGCCCGGGCTTGGTGAGGAAGCGCCGCCCGGTGGCCGGGGTGAAGGGCACGGCGATCTGCAGCTTGGGGTAGTACGAGCCCCCCGCCTGCTCGTAGGCATGGGCCCAGGAGTGGTCGAAGATGTACTCGCCCTGGCTGTGGCCCTTGGCGTAGAGCGGCGCCACCGCGATGATCTCGTCGTCGAGCTCGGCGGTCAGGTAGCGCGGCTCCCAGCCGGTGCCGCGCCCGACCGAGCCGCTGGCCTCGAGCGCATGCAGGAAGCGCCAGGTGGTGAAGGGATCGTCCGGGCGCCCGCCATCCGCGGTTTCGGGGCATGCGCAGGCATCCCAGTCGGCCTGTGCGATCTGGTCGAGCGATGATAGGACGTTGACGGCGATGGAAGCGCCGGGGGTCTGATCGGTCATGATTGCCTTCCCTGCCTGCCTTTATCTGGCCTGCGAGGGAGCGTGTTCAAGCCGTGTATCCCTCGAACGTGATGTTGCCGGCCACCTTGCGCGCCTCTGCCTCCTCGGCGGGCGACCGGATCGTCCAGCAGAGCACCGGGACGCCTGCGGCCTGCAGCTGGGCGACGCGCGGGCTGCCGAGATCGCGCCAGTGGTGGCTGATGAAGCTCGATCCGGTGCGGTCGAAATCGGGGATCCGGCGCAGGCGCTCGCGGGTGGCGGGCGGCAGCGTCGGGTAGTCGTCGGCGGTATAGCCGCAGGTGGTGAGCCCGCGCGGCAGGCCGGGCGCCAGACGCGCCAGTGCCGCGACCGAATGCGGGTTGAAGGACATCAGCGCAACCGGCCCGTCGTAGCCTGCCAGCAGCTCGGCGGCGCGGCGTTCCAGCGGCCCCACGTCCGGACCCATGCCGCCATCCTGATCCTTGACCTCGATCAGCAGCGGCACCCGGCCCGCGACCAGCGCCAGGACCTCGGCCAGCGTCGGGATCCCCGCCGCGCCGTAGCGCAGCGGGATGGCCCCCAGCTCGGCGGCGCTGCGGGCGCGCACCGGCCCCTCGACGGCGGTGAGCCGCGCGAGGTCGTAGTCGTGAAAGACCATCGCCTCCCCGTCCGAGGAGAGCTGCAGGTCGATCTCGATGCCGTAGCCCGCCTCGACCGCGGCGCGGATCGCCTCGACCGAGTTCTCGGGCCGGCCCTGCGACGTGTCGTGCAGGGCGCGGTGGGCGACGGGTCGGTCGAGGAAGGCCGGGGGCAGCGCGGGCATGGGTCGGGCTCAGGCCAGTTCGAAGATCGCTTCGATCTCGACCGCGACGCCCAGCGGCAGCGCACCCGCCGAGACCGCCGAGCGCGCGTGCCGGCCGGCATCGCCCAGCACCGCGACCAGCAGGTCGGAGGCGCCGTTCACGACCTTGGGCTGGTCGGTGAAATCGGGGGTCGAGTTGACGAAGGCGGTCAGCTTCACCACGCGCTTCAGCTTCGAGAAGTCGCCGCCGCAGGCCGCCTTGGCCTGGGCCAGCAGGCCGAGCGCGCAGGTGGCGGCGGCCTTGGCACCGGCCTCGACATCAAGCTCGGCGCCGAGCTTGCCGGTGATGAAGCCGTCGGCATTCTGGCTGATCTGGCCGGAGACGAAGACGAGGTTGCCGCTGATCACGTAGGGCACGTAGTTGGCGGCGGGCGCAGGCGCGTCTGGCAGCGTCAGGTCAAGCTCTGAAAGGCGGGCGTCGATATCGGTCATGGAATCCTCCGGCTGAGTTCGGCGCGACGCTAGCCCCGCCGGAGGCAAATGGAAATAGCCCGGGACCGCGGCCGTCAGGTTTCGCGGAAGGCGCGGGCGAAATAGTCGGTGAAGGGCTTCAGCAGGTAGGCCAGCGCCGTGCGCTCGCCGGTGCGAAGGAAGGCCTCGACCGGCATGCCGGGGATCAGCTGCGTGCCCTCGGGCAGCTTGGCGATCTCGCTGTCGTCCATCACCACCTCGGCGCGGTAGTAGCTGACCGAGGTGTTCTCGTCGACGAAGGCATCGGCCGAGACCCGCGTCACCCGCCCGAAGAGCTCGGGCGTCATGCGCTGGTCGAGCGAGGCGAAGCGCAGCGTCACGTCCTGGTCGAGGTGGATCTGATCGATGTGGATCGGCTCGATCTGCACCGAGATCACCAGCGGGCGGTCCTGCGGCACGAGGTAGAGCACCGGCTCGGCCGAGCGGATCACTGCGCGCGGCGCGAAGACCGTGAGCCCGTAGACGATGCCGCCCACCGGCGCGGTGATCTCCATCCGCTTCAGCTGCTCGCCCAGCGCCAGCCGCTGCTCGGCCAGCTCGCGCGAGCGGAACTGCATGTCGCGCAGGGTGGTGATCGCCTCTTCGCGGCGGGTGGTGTCGAGCTTCAGCACCTCGATCTCGATCTCGGTGATCTGGCCCTCGGCCTGCGCCTTCGAAGCGACGAGCTCGCCGCGTTCACCGGCCAGCCGTGCCGCCTCGCGCTGGAGGGCCAGCACCCGGCTGGCCTGCGCCAGCCCGCGGTCGAGCAGCGACTGCTGGTCGGCAAGCTCGCGCTGGATCAGGTCGAACTGGTCGCTCAGCGCCGAGACCTGCGCCTCGATGCCCTCGATCTGGTTGGCGATCTGGTCGCTGCGCTTGTTGAGCTGCTCGATCTCGCGGGCAACGGAGTCGCGGCGGGCGAAGAACAGGTTGCGCTGGCCCGACATCATTTCTTCGACCTGGTCGTTCTGTTCGGCCATCTCGAGCAGCTCGTCGGCGAAGACGATCTCGTCCTTGCCGTCGCGCTCGGCCTCGAGCCGGGCCCGGCGGGCAAGGAGGTCGGCGTACTGGTCGTCGACGATCTTCAGCTCGGAGCGTTTCAGCGTCGGGTCGAGCCGGATCAGCACGTCGCCGGTTTCGACCACATCGCCCTCTTCAACGAGGATCTCCGAGACCACGCCGCCGTCCGGGTGCTGCACCACCTGCCGGTTCTGGTCGACCTGGATCTGGCCTCCGGCGACAATGGCACCGCTGATCTCGGTGGTGGCGGCCCACGTGCCGAAGCCCACGACCAGCAGAAGCAGCGCGAACAGCCCCAGCGTCATCGGGCCGCGCAGCGGGAAGTCCTTGCGGGGTTCGCTCATCGCACACCTCCCGGCCCGGCGTTGCGGGCGATCTGTTCGTGGTTCTTGACCATGTTGCGCAGCACGTCGTCCTTGGGCCCGAAGGCCGCGCGGGCGCCGTTCTCGAGCATCAGCAACATGTCGCACTCGCGGATGGCGGCGGGGCGGTGGGCCATGATGATGACAGACTTGCCCTGCTCCTTCATCCGCCGGATGGCCTCGTTCACCGCCTCGGAGCCCTCGTTGTCAAGGTTCGAGTTGGGCTCGTCGAGCACGAGGATCACAGGGTCGCCGTACATGGCCCGTGCAAGGCCGATGCGCTGCATCTGCCCGCCCGAGAGCCGCCCGCCGGTGGCGGTGACCCGCGTGTCGTAGCCGTTGGGCAGCTTGAGGATCATGTCATGGGCGTCGGCCTTGCGCGCGGCCTCGACGATCTTCTCGGGGTCGGGCGCCTGCGCCAGCCGGGCGATGTTCTCGGCGATGGTGCCATCGAACAGCGTGACCCGCTGCGGCAGGTAGCCGATGTGCTTGCCGAGATCCTGCCCGTATTGCTCGAGCGAGGCGCCGGCGAGGCGGATCTTGCCGCCGGCGGGGCGCCAGACGCCGGTGATGGCGCGGGCCAGCGTCGACTTGCCGGCACCGGAGGAGCCGATCACGCCCAGCGCCTGACCGGGCGCGAGCGAGAAGCTGACCATGCGCAGCGCCGCCTGATGCTCGCCCGGCGGCACCACCGTGACCTGGTTGGCCTCGAGCCGGGCCTCGGGCACCGGCAGCGACAGGCGCGGTTCCTCGGGCGGCATTTCGGAAAGCAGCTGCACGAGGCTGTCCCAGCCCTTGCGGGCGCGGGTCACCATCGGCCACTGGCCGATCGCCAGCTCGACCGGCGCCAGCGCGCGGCCCATGAGGATCGAGCCCGCGATCATCGCACCGGCGGTGAGCTCGCCCTGCAGCACGAGATAGGCGCCGAGGCCCAGCATCGCCGACTGCAGGAACAGGCGGAAGGTCTTGGTGGTGACGGTGAAGGTGCCGACGATGTCCGAGGTGCCGATCTGGCCCTTGAGCGACTCCGACCGGGCGCGGTTCCAGCGGGCGAAGGCCGCCTCGCGCATGCCCAGAGACTGCACCATCTCGGCCTCGTTGCGGATCTGCTCCGAGGTGTGCTCGGCCCGCAGCGTCGCGCGGTTCGAGTTCAGGGTCGGGTTGCGGCTCAGCATCTGGTTCAGCACGGTGACGCAGATCAGCACCGCACCGCCCGCCAGCGCGAGATAGCCCAGCCACGGGTGGAAGACGAAGATCCCCGCGATGAAGAGCGGCGTCCACGGGATGTCGAACATCGCCGTCAGCACCGGCGAGGACATCAGCCGCTGCACCGACTCGAGATCCTTGAGCCCGGTCGCGGCCAGCTCGTCGGGTTGCACCGCCGAGCGGCGCATCACCGCGTCGAAGACCCGCAGGTCCATGCGCGACTGGAAGCGCGCGGCGACCCGCGCCATCACCCGACCGCGGGCGTAGTCGAGCAGGCCCATCATGCCGTAGAGGAACACCACCAGCACCGACAGCGCCAGCAGCGTCGCCTCGGAGCGCGAGCCCAGCACGCGGTCGTAGATCTGCAGCATGTAGAGCGGACCCGTCAGCATCAGCAGGTTCACGAAGAAGCTGAAGACCGCCACGAACCAGTAGTAGCGCCGGCTCTGGCGACGCGCGGCCACCAGTTCGTCACGTCCGGTCTCTTTCGAGCTCTTCGCCATGCGCGTGCCCATCCCTCTCTCCGCCCTCTGCGATGGTCGCAGGAAATCGCTTAACAATTGCTCTGTCGCCAATGTGTCACAGACGCATGCAATGCCCCGTGGTTGCTTGGTCACGGTCCCGTCTGCGAGTATGAACCCTTCTATCTCAAGATCAGGATTTTCCAATGCCGTTTACAAGGGGGGAATACCCGACCCCACTGCTCCGGAGCTGCGCGATTCTCGTCCTCGCACTGGGGCTTTCGGCCTGTGCCGTGCCGGGCCCGGGCGAGGCGCCGGACGGCATCTACGACCCCAACGAGGGCGCCAACCGGCAGGCCCACGCCTTCAACAAGCGCCTCGACAGCGCGCTGTCGGGCGGCGACGGTCCCGGGGTCCTGTCCAAGGTGCCCGCGCCCGTCAGCGCCGGCATCGACAACATGTCCGACACCATCCGCCTGCCCCGCACCGTTGTGAATCAGGTACTTCAGGCGCGCCTTGGCCGCGCCGCCCGGAACACGCTGCGCTTCGGGGTGAACGCGACGGTGGGCGTGGTCGGGCTTTTCGACGTGGCCTCGCACCTCGGCATGCCCGAGGACAAGAGCGACTTCGGCGAGACGCTCTACGTCTGGGGCCTGCCCGAGGGCGCCTACATGGAGCTGCCGGTGCTCGGCCCCGCAACCGAGCGCGACGCGGTCGGCATGGCGGTCGATGTCTTCACCAACCCGCTCTACTACGTGCTGAGCTGGCCCGAGATCACCGCCGCGCTCGGGGTGCGCGTGGCCGACAAGGCGCTGACCCGGGCCGAGTACGGCGATTCGGTCGACGCCCTGCTCTACGGCAGCGCCGACAGCTACGCCCAGCTGCGCACGATCTACCTGCAAAACCGCCGTTTCGAACTGGGTGATGAAACATCCGGCGGCGAGGACTATATCGACCCCGAGGCACTGGACACGGAGGGTTTCTGATGGTGCAGCACGTTCTAACACGCCGTGGCGCGCTGGTGGGCGCAATGGCGGTGGGGCTCGCAGCGGGCCTGCCCGGCGCGGCGCTGGCAGTCACGGCGGCACAGGCCGAGGGCCTCGTCGACAAGCTCGTGGCCGACATCAACCAGGTCATCGCCTCGGGCAAGTCCGAGGACGCGATGATCCGCGACTTCGAGCGCATCTTCCAGACCTACGGCGACATGCCCTACATCGCGGCCTACGCGCTCGGCTCCGACGCCCGCACCGCCACGGCGGCGCAGAAGACGGCGTTCTCGTCGGCGTTCTCGGGCTACATCTCGCGCAAGTACGGCAAGCAGTTCCGCAAGTTCATCGGCGGCCGCATCGAGGTGCAGGGCACGCAGAAGGTGAAGAACGCGTACCAGGTCGCGACCACGGCGCTGCTGCGCGGACAGTCGCCCTTCGACGTCACCTTCTTCGTCGGCGAGAAGTCCGGGCGCTTCTACAACATGTACGTGGAAGGCGTGAACATGCTGCTCACCGAGCGGACCGAGATCGGTGCCATGCTCGACCGGCGGCGGGGCGATCTCGACGCCATGATCGCGGATCTGAAGCGCGCCGGCTGACCCGGCGCGCCACGTGGCCTAGTGAAAGCTCCGGGCGATCACATCGCCTCGAGCAGGCTCTCGCCCGCGGAAATCTCGCACTCGCCAGGGCTCGCCTCGGCGTGGAAGAGCGTGACGGTGCCGTCCTCGACCAGCATCGCGTAGCGCTTCGAGCGCGCCATCAGCCCGGCGGGCGGGGCGGTGAAGTCCATACCGATGGCCTTGGTGAAGGCGCTCTCGGGGTCGCCCAGCATGGTGATCCCGGCCTCGGTCGCACCGGTCGCCTCGCCCCATGCCTTCATCACGAAGGGGTCGTTGACCGAGACGCAGATGATCTCATCCACGCCCTTGCCCGCGAACTGGTCCTTGGTGCGGATGAAGCTCGGAACGTGGGCCGAGTGGCAGGTGGGCGTGAAGGCGCCGGGAACGGCGAAGATCACCACCTTGCGGCCGGAAAGCTTGTCTTCGAGCTTCACCTGCTCCGGTCCGTTCTCACCCATCTGCACCAGCGTGGCGTCCGGAAGGGTGTCTCCCTTGGAAATGGCCATGTCGCGCGTCTCCCTTGATTGCGTTTCGCAAGCTCAGGGATATAGGCTGCGCGCAACTTGGGCCAACGGAAAAACAGAGGGGCGGGCATGGGCGACGTGGTGGTGATCGGGGGCGGACAGGCCGGTGCCTCGCTGGTGGCGCGGCTGCGCGCCAAGGGCTTCGAGGGCGGCATCACGCTGATCGGCGCCGAGCCGGTTCCGCCCTACCAGCGCCCGCCGCTCTCCAAGGCCTACCTGCTGGGCGAGATGGAGGAAGAGCGCCTGTTCCTGCGCCCCCGCGCCTACTACGACGAGCAGAACATCGAGCTGGTGCTGAACGCGCCGGTGACCGCCGTCGACACGGTCGGCAAGACGCTGATCGCCGACGGCCGCAAGATCGCGTGGGACGACCTGGTGTTCTGCACCGGCTCCACCCCGCGCCGCCTGCCCGCGGCCATCGGCGGCGATCTCGACGGCGTCTACGCGGTGCGCGGCATCGCCGACGTCGACGCGATGAAGCCGCGCTTCACCGAAGGCGCCAGCGTGCTCATCGTCGGCGGCGGCTACATCGGGCTCGAGGCCGCGGCGGTGGCCTCGAAGCTCGGCCTCAAGGTGACGCTGGTCGAGATGGCCGAGCGCATCCTGCAGCGCGTCGCCGCACCCGAGACCGCCGACTACTTCCGCGCCCTCCACAGCCGCCACGGCGTCGACATCCGCGAAGGCGTGGGCCTCGGCGGGCTCACCGGCCGCGACGGCAAGGTGACCGGCGCGGAGCTGACCGACGGCAGCACCCTCGCGGTGGATTTCGTCATCGCGGGCGTGGGCATCGTCCCCGAGATCGAGCTCGCCGAGTCCGCCGGTATCGAGATCGAGAACGGCATCCGCACCGACAGCACCGGCCGCACCTCGGCGCCCTGCGTCTGGGCGGCGGGCGACTGCGCCTCCTTCCCCCATCGCGGCGCGCAGCTGCGGCTGGAAAGCGTCGGCAACGCCATCGACCAGGCCGAGGCGGTGGCGGACAACATCATGGGCGCGGGCCGCGCCTACGAGGCCAAGCCGTGGTTCTGGTCCGACCAGTACGACATCAAGCTGCAGATCGCCGGACTCAACACCGGCTACGACCGCGTGGTGGTGCGCCGGAGCGGCGAGGCGGTCTCGCACTGGTACTACGCCGGCGGCACCCTGCTGGCGCTCGACGCGATGAACGATCCCCGCGCCTACATGGTCGGCAAGCGCCTGATCGAGGCCGGGAAATCCGCCGACCCCGAGGCCGTGGCCGATCGCGCGACCGACCTGAAGACCTTGCTCAAGTGAGGATCATCGCCGGAGACTGGCGCGGCCGCGCCCTGACCGCGGTGGGCAAGGGCGACCCGCGCGCCCACCTGCGCCCGACCACCGACCGCGTGCGCGAGAGCCTCTTCAACGTGCTGGCGGGCGGGCGCTTCGGCGACCCGTTCGAGGGCGCGCGCGTGCTCGACCTCTTCGCCGGCACCGGCGCACTGGGGCTCGAGGCGCTGTCGCGCGGCGCCGCGGCCTGCTGCTTCGTCGACGACGGCCGCAAGTCGCTGTCGCTGCTGCGCGACAACATCCGCCTGCTGGGCTGCGCCGACCGCACCCGGGTGATTGCCCGCGACGCCACCCGCCTGCCATCCGCCGAGGCGCCCTGCGATCTCGTCTTCCTCGACCCGCCCTACGGCAAGGCGCTCGGTGACAAGGCCCTCGCCGCCGCCCGCGACAGCGGCTGGCTGGCGCCCGGCGCGCTTGTGGTCTGGGAGGAAAACGGACCGCAGCTCGCGCCCGAAGGCTTTACCCCGCTCGAGGACCGCCGCTACGGCGACACCCACGTGACGCTCCTGCGCGCGACCTGACCGCCCGCCCCCGCGCGCGGGAAATTTGCCGCGACATTCGCCGCGACCCTGCTATCGTATTCATATCTGTTCATGAATGCGACGATCAGGGAGGCTTCGCATGACCATCCTCACCCCCACCCGCCGGGACATCCTCGCCATGGCCGCCGCGACGCCGGCGCTGACCCTGCCCGCCGTGGCGCGCGCCGAGCTCGGCGCTCCCGCCACAGGCAACCCCTCGCATTTCGCCTTCACCCTCGGCGAGGCGAGGCTCACGGTGATCTCGGACGGCTCGCTGCAACTGCCCGCGAACGGACTGGGGGTGAACGCCGACCCGGCCGAGGTCCGCAGCTTCCTCGAGCGCCATTTCCTTTCGCCCGAGACCAACTACGCCCACACCAACCACCTGCTGGTGGAGCTGGGCGACGCCACGGTGCTGGTCGACGTGGGCTCCGGCAACCGCTTCCTCGACACCGCCGGGCGGCTGATGGACAATCTCGACACCGCCGGGATCGATCCGGGCGCGATCACCCACGTGGTCATCACCCACGCCCACCCCGACCACCTCTGGGGCATCCGCGACGATTTCGACGAGGCGATCCTGCCGCAGGCCGCCTTCTTCCTTGGCCGCACCGAGCATGATTTCTGGATGCAGGACGGGCTCGCGACCTCGGTGGCGCCGGACATGCAGCAGTTCGTGGTGGGCGCGCAGAACTCGATCACTGCCGAGGGAGCCGAGTGGCAGCTCACCGGTGACGGCACCGAGATCGCGCCCGGCATCCGCGTCATCGACACGCCGGGCCACACCCCCGGCCACCAGAGCCTCGTGATCGAGTCGGGCGGCGAGCAACTGATGGTGACCGGCGACGCCATGAGCCACGCCTACATGAGCTTCGCCCGCCCCGACTGGTACAACGGCTTCGACATGGACGGCGACCAGACCGTCACCACCCGCCGCCGCCTGCTCGACATGGCAGCGACCGACCGCATGGCCGTGCTCGGCTACCACTTCCCCTTCCCGGGCGTGGGCCACGTGATGAAGGACGGCGATGCCTACCGCTTCGTGCCGGCCCTCTGGAAATGGGACTGACCCACCCGGATGCGACGGCCCATCCCCAGGCCACGACAACATGCCCAAAGCGCACGCCGCAACGAACATCCTCATGCCATCGCGACAGCGCACCCATACACCCGAAGGCGCGCCCACATCCCCAAGGCGCAACCCGCCCCTTCATCTTGCCAGATAAACTCCAGGGGTGAGGCGCACCGCGCCGAGGGGGCAGCGCCCCCTCCTCCGCGTCACACGGTCAACACCCGAAGGTCCACGCCGAGCTCGCCACACGCGGAAGCGTCGCACGACAGAAGCACGGCAAGGACCGGTCGAACCGGCCCCTGTCTCCTCATAAGGAAGACATCAGCCCCAGGTCGGGTGGAACTTGTCGCCGGGCGAGAGGGTGAAGATCTCGACCCCGTCGGCGGTGACGCCGACCGAGTGCTCGAACTGGGCCGAGAGCGACTTGTCGCGCGTGATCGCGGTCCACTCGTCCTTGAGCACGCGGGTCTCGGGGCGGCCGAGGTTCACCATCGGCTCGATGGTGAAGAACATGCCTTCCTCGAGCACCGGCCCGCTGCCGGGACGGCCGTAGTGCAGCACGTTGGGTGCGGCGTGGAACACCCGGCCGAGGCCGTGGCCGCAGAAATCGCGGACCACCGACATGCGCTGGCCCTCGACGTAGCTCTGGATGGCATGGCCGATGTCGCCGAAGGTGTTGCCGGGCTTCACCGTCTCGATGCCGATCATCAGCGAGTCGTGGGTGACCTGCATCAGCCGCTGCGCGTAGGGCTTGGGCTCGCCGGCCACGTACATGCGGCTGGTGTCGCCGTACCAGCCGTCCACGATCACCGTCACGTCGATGTTCAGGATGTCGCCGTCGAGCAGGCTGTCGTCGTTGCGGGCGTGGCTGTCGTTCTTCCACTTGGGGATCTTGCTGCCCGGGATGCCGTGGCAGACCACGTGGTTCACCGAGATGCAGCTGGCGTGCTGGTAGCCCTTGTAGCCGATGGTGGCCGACACCGACCCGGATTCCTCGACGAGGCCGCGGATGACCTCTTCGAGCTTGCCGGTCGTCTGCCCTGCAAAGACATGCGGCGCCACGTCGTCGAGAATCCCCGCGGCAACGGCTCCGGCCTTGTGCATGCCGGCAAAATCTTCAGGATCGTGAATGCGGATGCCGTCCCGGGTGAGGCGGCCGCCGGTGTCGTGTCTCAAGGCTGCGCGCTCCGTCGTGCGATACTCACCGTTACTTAATCCCTATCGCCGGCCATTGCCAGAGGCGATGCCCGGCCCACATAACCCCCCGGACATCCCCCCCGGGGCACATGGAACACGCAGCGCCGCACCGGCGGAGGCTGCTTCTGCGAAGACGAGGACCGATGGAACCGATCGACGACATCCTGAACACCGAAATCTACAACGGCACGGCGCTGTCGGACGTGCTGACACTCGACTTCCTGGCCTCCGTGCTCGGAAACGTGGTCACCGGCGTGCTGATCCTCGTCGCGGGCCTTCTGATCGCGAGCTGGCTGAAGCGGCGGATCACCGGCATCTCGGCGCGGTCGTCGCGGCTCGACGATACGCTCTTCGCCTTCCTCGGCCAGATCGCCCGCTACATCGTGATGATCTTCACCGTCCTGATCCTGCTGAACAATCTCGGCGTCCAGACGACCTCGATCATCGCGGCGCTCGGTGCCGCGGGCCTTGCTGTCGGCCTCGCCCTGCAGGGCACGCTGTCGAACGTCGCGGCGGGCGTGATGATCATCGTGTTCCGGCCGATCAAGCTTGGCGATTTCGTCACCGTCGCGGGCCAGTCGGGCACCGTGAAGGACATCACGCTCAACACCATCGAGCTTGCCAGCATCGGCAACACCCAGGTGATCATCCCGAACTCCGAGGTCTGGGGCAACGTCATCGAGAACTACTCGGTCTACAAGACGCGCCGGGCGGAATGGACCTTCGGCGTGGGCTACGGCGCCAACCTGAAGACCGCGGAAGAGGTGATCCTGAGCACGATCATGGCCGATCCCCGGTCGAAATCCGAGCCCGCGCCCTTCATCCAGGTCAACAACCTCAACGACAGCTCGGTCGATTTCCTGGTCCGGGTCTGGGTCGAGAGCGCGGATTACTTCCAGTACCAGGCCGACATGAAGCGGAAGGTCAAGGAAGCGCTCGACACGAACGACGTGCCGATCCCCTTCCCCACCCGCACGCTGCACATCGAATCCGACGACGACAGCAGCGCCGGCAAGCTGGCGGCGGAGTGATCGCGGGCTGACCTGCGGCGAGATGGGGGCTCTGCCCCCGTCTCCTGCGGAGACTCCCCCGGAGTTTATCCGGCAAGATGAAGGGACGGGCCGCGCGCAGGCGGCTCAGGGCGCGCGGAAGGGCAGTGGCTGGCCGAGCGTGATGGCCTCGGGGCTGATCCGGCAGTCGAAGGCCAGCCCCTCGACCCCTTCGGCGATGGCGGCGGCGAAGGCCGCGGCATAGGCCGGGTCGAGATCGGCCGCCAGCGTCACCTCGTGGCAATCGGTGCGCTGCACGAGGTAGAGCATCACCGCGCGGTGGCCGGCGCGGACCATCGCCGCCAGTTCGGCCAGGTGCTTGGCGCCGCGCGCTGTGACGCTGTCGGGAAACTCGGCGATGCCGTCGCGGCGCGAGAGCGTCACCGATTTCACCTCGACATAGGCGTCGGGCCGGTCGGCGCCGGTCAGCAGGAAGTCGATGCGGCTGTTCTCGCCGTATTTCACCTCGGGCCGGACGTGGTCGTAGCCCTCGAGCCCCGGCACCTCGCCCGCCTCGAGCGCGGCGCGCAGCATGCGGTTGGGCACGCCGGTGTCGACGCCGGTGAAGGCGCCGCTCTGGTGTTCGACCAGCCGCCACGCGTATTTCAGCTTGCGCTTCGGGTCGTCGTTGGGCTCGAGCCAGATCTTCAGCCCCTCGTCCTTCAGCCCCAGCATGCTGCCGGGGTTGGCCACATGAGCGGTGATCTCCTGACCACAGGCAAGCCGCGCATCGGCGAGGAAACGCTTGTAGCGGCGAAGCAGCACGGCCGGGATCAGGGGGGTTTGAAAGCGCATGTCCGGGCCCTATACCAATGCGGTAGCCGGGCCAAGGAGGGTTGAGACATGGCGAATCCCACCGCATCGATGATCGTGATCGGGGACGAGATCCTCTCGGGCCGCACCCGCGATTCGAACATGCATCACCTCGCCAAGGAGCTGACCAAGGTCGGCATCGACCTGCGCGAGGTCCGCATGGTGTCGGACGACCGCGAGGCCATCGTGGGCGCGGTCACCGCGCTTGCCGCCGAGACCACCCATGTCTTCACCTCGGGCGGCATCGGGCCGACCCATGACGACATCACCGCCGATTGCGTGGCCGCGGCCTTTGGCGCCCACATCGACATCCGCGAGGACGCCTACGCCCTGCTCGCCGCCCATTACGAGCGGCAGGGGGCCGAGTTCAACGCTGCCCGGCAGCGCATGGCGCGCATTCCCGACGGCGCGGTGCTGATCGAGAACCCGGTCTCGATCGCGCCGGGCTTCGCGCTCGAGAACGTCTACGTCATGGCGGGCGTGCCCGCGGTGTTCGAGGCCATGGTGGCAAGCCTCCTACCGACGCTCACCGGCGGCGCGCCGCTGCTGTCGCAGAACCTGCGCATCGAGCGCGGCGAGGGCGAGATCGCCGGGCCGCTGGCAGCGCTGGCCACCGAGTACAGCGACCTGTCGATCGGCTCCTACCCGTTCCAGAAGAACGGCATCTACGGCGCCAACATCGTGATCCGCGGACAGGACGGCGCCCGGGTCGATGCCGCCATGAGCAAGCTCGCCGAGATGTTCCCCGCATGACGCCGGACCTGCCGGCGCTCTATGCCGCCATCGACGGAACCTGGCCCGCCGCGCGTCAAATTGAGATCCCGCACTGGACGCTGCGCGACGGCGACGGCGGTGGCAAGCGGGTGTCCTGCGCCACCTCGCGCCCGGGCTGGAGCGTTGCCGACATCGCCGCCGCCGAGGACGGCATGCGCGGCCTCGGGCAGAATCCGCTCTTCATGATCCGCGTGGGGGAGGAGGCGCTCGACGAGGCGCTGGCGGCGCGGGGCTATGCGCTCATCGACCCGGTGAACCTGTGGCTTGCGCCGGTGGGGCAGCTCACCGGGCTCGAGATGCCGCGGGTGATGACCTTCGACGTCTGGGAGCCGCTCGCCATCATGCGCGAGATCTGGGCCGAGGCCGGTATCGGCGCGGCGCGGCTGCGGGTGATGGACCGCGCGCGGGGGCCCAAGACCGCGGTGCTCGGCCGGCTCAGCGACAAGGCGGCGGGCTGCGGCTTCTGTGCCATCCACGACGGCATCGCCATGGTGCACGCGCTCGAGATCCGCGCCGAGCATCGCGGACAGGGTCTTGGCAAGTGGATGATGCGCCGGGCCGCGCTCTGGGCCGAGACGCAGGGGGCGGCGTGGATGGCGGTGCTCTGCCTGCAGGACAACGCACCGGCGAACGGTCTCTATGCTTCCCTCGGCTTCGACCTCGTGGGACAGTACCACTATCGCAACAACGTCGAGGCCCCGGAATGACCAAGGACCTGCCCACCGCGCTCAACCTGCCCATGGTGGAGCCGCTGCCGCCCGAAACGCAGAAATACTTCGACATCTGCGACGAGAAGCTGGGGATGGTGCCGAACGTGCTCAGGGCGCATGCCTTCGACATCACCAAGCTGAACGTCTTCACCGCCATGTACAACGAGCTGATGCTGGCGGACTCGGGGCTGAGCAAGCTCGAGCGCGAGATGATCGCGGTGGTGGTCTCGTCGGTGAACAAGTGCTTCTACTGCCTCACCGCCCATGGCGCCGCGGTGCGCGCGCTGTCGGGCGATCCGGCGCTTGGCGAGATGCTGGTGATGAACTGGCGCGTCGCCGACCTGCCCTATCGCCAGCGTGCGATGCTGAGCTTTGCCGAGAAGATGACGAAGAACAGCGCCGAGATCGCGGAATACGACCGCGAGGCGCTGCGCGACGCGGGCTTTACCGAGCGCGACATCTGGGACATCGCCAACGTGGCGGGTTTCTTCAACATGACCAACAGGGTGGCCTCGGCCACCGACATGCGGCCGAATGAAGAGTATCACGCTCAGGCTCGCTGAGGCCGCCCTGCTGGGCTGCCTTGCCGCGCCGTGCTGGGCGATCGACCTCGCGCCGGCGCCCGGCGGGCGCCTGATGGCCGAACGCGTCACCGATCCCGGCAGCTATGCCGTGCCCAGCGGGCCGTGGCGCGAAGAGACCGGCGTTCCCGCGATCCGGGCAGAGGGCCGCGTTCTGCGGCAGTCGTGGCGCGTGGACAGCCCCGACCTCACGACGTTGCAGATCCTCGAGCCGCTGCGCGACAAGCTCGAGGCGTCGGGCTACGAGATCCTGTTCGACTGCAGCTCGGCGCGCTGCGGCGGCTTCGACTTCCGCTTCGGCACCGAGGTGATCCCGGCGCCCGAGATGTATGTCGACCTCACCGCCTTCCGCTTCCTCTCCGCGCGCGGGCCCGGGGACAGCTACGTCACGCTGCTGGTCAGCCGCTCGAACGCGGCGGGCTACGTGCAGGTGATCCAGACCAGCCCCACGACCGCCCCCGAGGGCGCGCCCGACGGCGAGACGCCCGCCGAGACCCCGGCGCCGCAGCAGACGCCGGAGGCCATTCCCGGGGGCGAGATCGCGGCGCGGCTGGAGCGTGAAGGCCACGTGGTCCTGCGGGATCTGTCCTTCGAGAGCGGCTCGGCCTCGCTTGGCGAGACCACGGTGGCCTCGCTCGAGGAACTGGCGACCTTCCTGACCGCCGATCCGTCGCGCCGGGTCCTGCTGGTCGGGCACACCGACGCGGTGGGCTCGCTCGCCGCCAACACCGAGCTGTCGCGAAAGCGCGCCGCCGCCGCCGAGAGCTACTTGCGCGCGCGGGGCATCCCGGCCGGACAGCTTGGCGCACAGGGTGCGGGCTTCCTGTCCCCGGTGGCGAGCAACCTCACCCCGGAAGGCCGCGAGGAGAACCGCCGCATCGAGGCGATCCTGCTGCCGTCCGAGTAAGCCGGCGCAAGCGATCGGAACCGCCGGATGAGGGGGCGGCCAGCCGCCAGGCGGGCACACCCCCCGGACGCGCGCCCCGGCCTTGGCCTTGGGGCGGCGCCCGTCACGCGCTCAGCGCTGCCGTGAAAGCGCCGAACACATGAATTCTTCGAACAGGATCGCGTTGCGCAGGTCGCGGTTCTCCACCGGGCGGCAGAGCTTCATGGCGCGCACGGCCCCGGTGACATCCGGCAGCACCCGCTGCAGCTTGCGGCGGCGCAGG
>Ga0208328_1000107_pt1 | contig 46946 bp, 42 predicted proteins | sample DeeseametaMP2633_FD_184170 | JGI IMG/M metagenome (GOLD analysis project Ga0208328, IMG submission 184170) | Marine microbial communities from the Deep Atlantic Ocean - MP2633 (SPAdes) | ecosystem: Environmental > Aquatic > Marine > Unclassified | place: Northeast of Antigua and Barbuda, North...
CCGCCGCTGGGCGCGTCGAGCCCCAGCAGCACGCGCAGCAGCGTCGACTTGCCCGAGCCGGACTCGCCCACCAGCGCGATGGAGGCGCCCTGCCGCACGGTAAGCCGCACGCCGTCGAGCGCGCGCAGCCCCACGGTGTCGCGGCTGAGCAGCCCGCGGCCGGGTTTCGGCACGGCGAAGACCTGCTCGACCTCGATCAGTTCGAACACCGCCGGGGCGGGCGCGGGCCGGGTCTCGGCCGAGGCGCTTTGGATCTGGGTCTGGGCCATGGTCATTCCGGGTTCCAGCAGGCGAATTGGTGGTCGAGCGGGCCCGTCGCATCGTCGCGCGCGGGCACCAGCGGCGGCGCCTCGCCGGCGCAACGGGGCAGGGCGCGCGGGCAGCGGGTGGCAAAGCGGCAGCCCACGGGCATCTCGCTGTGCGGCGGCACCGTGCCCTCGGGCGCGGTGAGGTCCTTGCTGCCGATCTCGAGCACGCAGGACTTGAGCTGGCGCGTGTAGGGGTGGCGGCTGTGCTCGAGCACCTCGCGCGAGGGGCCGCTCTCCACCACCTGTCCGGCATAGAGCACGACGATCCGGTCGCAGGACTGGCTGGCGAGCGCAAGGTCGTGCAGCACGAAGATGCAGCTCGCGCCCCGGGCCCGGGTCTGGGCGAGGATGAGCCGCACGATCTGCGCCTGAATCGTCACGTCGAGTGCCGAGGTGGGCTCGTCGGCGAGCAGCAGGTCGGGGTTGCCGGCCAGCGCGATCGCCACCATCACCCGCTGCTGCATGCCGCCCGAGAGCTGGTGCGGGAACGCGCTCATGCGGCCCTCGGGGTCGTTGATGCCGACCGAGGTGAAGAGCTCGACCGCCTTGGCCCGCGCCTCGGCCCGCGACAGGCCCAGCGTGCGGCGCAGCGTCGTGGTGAGCTGTCGCCCCACGGTGTAGGACGGGTTCAGCGCGGAACCCGCGTCCTGGAAGATCATCGACAGCCGCGAGCCGCGCAGCCGGACCATGCGGCGCTCGGGCAGGGCAAGCAGGTCACCCGCGCCGTCAAGCTCGGCCCGGCCCTCGACCCTTGCGCCGTCGAGCAGCCGCATCAGTGCGGTCGCGATGGTCGACTTGCCGGCGCCGCTTTCGCCCACCAGCGCCAGCGTCTCGCCGCGCCCGAGCGAGAGACTGACCCGGTCGAGGATCTTGGCGGCGCCGCGATGCACGGTCAGCCCCTCGAGCCGCAGGATCGGCTCGGCCGCGTCCTGCGCGGTGACGGGGTGCGATGTCATGTCGTTCATGCGCCCCTCCGCAGCTTGGGGTCGAATTCCTCGCGGATGCCGTCGCCGACGATCGACAGGGCGATCAGCAGAAGCGCAAGTGCGAAGCCCGGCATCGCCGACATCCACGGCGCGAAGCTCACGAAGTCGCGGCCCTCGGCGATCATCAGGCCCCAGTCGGGGGTGGGGGGCGTCACGCCGATGCCGAGGAACGACAGCGACGAGGACACGAGGATGGCCTCGGAGACGCGGATGGTGACCTGCACCGCCAGCGGGAAGATGACGTTGGGCAGCACGTGGCGCCAGACCACCCGCAGGTAGGGGATGGACATGAGCTGCGCCGCCTCGATGAAGAGCTGCACGCGCACCTGCATCACGTCGGCGCGCACGGTCCGGGCGAAGGGCCCGATCATCGACAGGCCCACGGCCACGACCACCTTGTCGACACCCTGTCCGAGGATGGCGATGAAGGCCACCGCAAGGATCAGCGAGGGCAGCGCAAGGATCGAGTCGATGAGCCGCATCAGCGCCCATTCCAGCCAGCCGCCCGAGAGCCCGGCGGCCAGCCCGATCACGAGGCCTCCGGCGGCGCCGATCAGCACCGAGAAGATGCCGATGATCAGCGCGTAGCGGGCGCCGTAGATGACGCGCGAGAGAATGTCCTGCCCGTAGCTGTCGGTGCCCAGCGGATGCGCGAACGACGGCCCCTGCATCATCGCCATGAAGTCCTGCTTCACCGGATCGAAGGGCGCCACGTGCGGCGCGAAGGTGGCGGCCAGCACGTAGGCGGCGGCGACGATCAGCGCGACCGTGAAGAACGGCCGGCGCAGGAACATCGAGCGGCGCCCGAGCGACGCCTTGGCGCGCGGCAGGGCGGTGGGTGCGGCGTCGGAGGAGGAGAGGCTCATTTGCGGGCCCTCAGACGGGGATCGAGGAAGGGATAGGAGAGGTCGACCAGCAGGTTCACCCCGATGAAGAGCGTGGCGGTCATCATCACGCCGGCCTGCACCACCATGTATTCGCGCCCCAGCACCGCCGAGGTCAGCATCTGGCCGATGCCGGGCAGGTTGAAGACCGTCTCGGTCAGCACCGTGCCCTGCAAGAGCGTGCCGAGCTGCAGCCCGAGGATGGTGACCAGCGGCATGGCGATGTTGCGCACGCCATGCACCCAGATCACCCGCCACGACGGCTCGCCCCTTGCGCGGGCGGCGGCGATGTAGGGCTGCTCCATCACCTCGATCAGCGTGGCGCGGGTGAGGCGCGTGATCATCGCGATGAAATATGTCGAGAGCGTAAGACCCGGCAGGATCATGTGGTAGATGCCGCCCCAGAAATCCTGCCACGGCGAGATGTAGCCCATCACCGGGAAGAGCTGCAACTTCACCGCGAAGAACCAGATCAGCAGGATGCCGAGCAGGAACGAGGGGAAGGCGGTGCCCGTCAGTGCCAGCACCGCGGAGCCCGCGTCGAAGGCGGTGTCCTTCTTGACCGCCGAGAGCACGCCCAGCGGCACGCCGATCAGGATCGCGAAGGCGAGGGAGAAGGAGGCGAGCGTCAGGGTGACGGGCAGCGCCTCCTTGAAGGCATAGGTGTAGATATCCGTGCGCGCGACATAGGACGTGCCCCAGTCGCCCTGCACGAAGCGCAATGCCCAGTCGGCGTATTGCGCGAGGAAGGGCTGGTCGAGCCCGAGTTGAGCGGTGAGCTGCTCGTAGCTTTCCTGCGAATATTCCGATCCCAGCATGATCTGGATGGGATCGCCCGGCGCCAGCTTCAGAAGTCCGAAGCTGGCCACCGAGACGAAGAACAGAACGACAAGCGTCTGCGCGATCTTTCCCAGTGCCTGTCGTAGCATCAGGCGAGGCTCACCGTATGCAGGTTCACGAGGTCGGCGGGGATGTACTGGAACCCCTGAACCTTGTTCGAGAACACCTTGTAGATGGGCATGTGCGCCATGATGGCGATGCCGGCCTCATCCATCAGCAGGTCCTCGGCCTTGTAGTAGAGCGGGCGCCGCTCCTCGACGTCGAGCACCACCTGCGCCTGCGCGCAGAGCTCGTCGAACTCGGTGTTGACCCAGCCGCCGAAGTTCCACGCACCGTCCGAGCGGAACTCGGGGTAGATGGTCTCGTCGGGGTCGAGGTCGGCCACCCACTCGAAGTCGTAAAGGTCGAAGTCCCCCTCGTTGCGGCGCTTGAGCCAGGTCGCGGGCTCGACCAGCTCGAGCTTCGCCTTGATGCCGACCTGCGCCAGCATCGGCGCCACGGTCTGGGCGATGCGGGTGCCGACCGGGCCGCGCTCGGCCATCACGTAGGTGGCCTCGATCTCGCCCTGGTTGGCGGCCTTGGCACGGAACGCCTTGGCCTTCTCGAGGTCGAACCACTGGCCGCGGCCGCTGGTGGCGATGTCCGGGTCGTAGAAGCTGGTCATCGGCGGCGAGATCGGTGTGTAGGCCTTCTTGGCCCGCCCGAAATAGGCCTGCTGCACGATGGTATCGCGATCCAGTGCCCATGCCACGGCGCGGCGCAGGTTTATGTCGTCGAAGGGCGCGCGTTTGCAGTTCATGCCGACGAAGGTGTAGTTGCCCTCGATCTCGCCGTAGAGCGTGGCGTTCGGGAAGGCATCGACCTGGTCGACGAGCTGCATCGGGCAGTCGGTCATGCCGTCGATCTGGCCCGCCATGAGCGCGGCAAGCGCGGTCGAGGCCTCGTTCATCAGCACGAAGGTGACGCGCTCGAGCTTGGGCATCCCGGGCTCGAAGTAGTCGGGGTTGGCCTCGAGCTCGATGGCGTCGTTCTCTTTCCACGACACGAACTTGAACGGGCCGGTGCCGACAGGGTGGCGGCCGTAGTCGGCGCCGTACTGCTGCACGGCGGCGGGGCTCACGATGGTGCCGGCGCGGCCGGTCGAGCCGGTCAGCGCGACGGGCAGGAAGGCGTAGGGCTCGGAGAAGGTGAGCTTGATGGTCAGCGGATCGACGATGTCGATGGTGTCGAGCAGCGCCAGCTTCCACGCGTGCGGCGAGGCGGGCTCGCCTTCCTTGACGCGCAGCAGCGAGAACTTGACCGCCTCGGCGTCGCAGGGCGTGCCGTCATGGAACATCACGCCTTCGCGCAGCTTGAAGACGTGGGTCTTGTCGTCCTCGAGATCCCAGCTCTCGGCGAGGTCCGGCTCGAAGGTGACGTTCTCGCCGTCGTAGACGATCTTGAGCAGGCCGTTGTGGATGTTGTTGATGATCTGGATCGCCGAGAGGAACCCGGTGAAATGCGGATCGAGGGTGTCGATGACCTTGATCGAGGCGATCTTGAGGTGACCGCTCTGCTGGGCACGTGCAATGCCCGGCACGCCGCTCGCAGCAGTCGCGGTGAGCAGGCCTGCGCCCATCCCCTTGAGGACCGCGCGGCGTCCGAGTCGTGCCGAAAGGCGTTGGGCGAGGACCTTCTTGTGGTCGATTCCCGTCATGTGTCGTACTCTCCTGTTGGCATGGTCTCCTCCCTTTTTTCTTCAATGAGGCCAGTGCCTTTCAGCGGTCCGGTTGGCTCCGGATCTCGCTGCACCCCGGCTGGTTCCGAGGCGTTTTTCCGGTCGAATTCTCCTCCAAGGTCGCCGTTGTTATGAATTCAACTTGAAAGAACATGTATACATATGCAAGGTAAAAGTGCATCGAACAGCAAGAGCGGGCGACCGGTGACTATTCGCACGGCAGAGAACATCTACGAGACCCTCGTCGACGGCATCGTGGCCGGGCGGATGGCCCCAGGCGAGCCGCTGGTCGAGCAGGCGCTGGCGGAACAGTTCGGCGTGTCGCGCACGCCCGTGCGCGAGGCGCTGCACCGGCTCGAGCAGGCCAACCTTGCGGTGCGCGGCGCCCGGCGGGCCTTCGTGGTCCGGCGCATGGCGCCCGAGGACCTGGCCGAGCTCTTCGAGGCGGCGGGCGAGGTCGAGAGCGCGCTCGCGGCACTGTCCGCCCACCGCATGACCGAGATCGAGCGCCGTACGCTGGTGGCCATCGTCGACGAGGGCCACGCCTGCGACGATCCCGCCGCCTACGGGCAGATCAACACGCGCTTCCACGACGCCATCAAGGCGGGTGCGCGCAACACCATCCTCGCGGGCACGCTCGACGAGCTGAACCTGCGCACCTCGGCGTGGCGCGCCGCAAACTTCGTCGAGGACCGGCGGCGGCTCTCGACCTCGCGGGCGGAACACCGCGCCATCGCCGATGCCATCCTCGCGCAGGATGCCGAGGCCACGCGGCGGCTGATGCGCAGCCATGTCGCGTCTTCCTACATGGTGCTGGTCGACCTGCTCGCCCGGCGCCTTCCCTAGCTTTCCAAGGGCCGCGCGCCCGCATGTATTGACCGGAGACCCCTATGCCCGACCTGACGCTCCTGCTTGAACTGCTGGCCTTCCTCGTGGTGATCGGGGCATTTGCCGGCGTGCTGGCGGGGCTGCTCGGGGTGGGGGGCGGCATCGTGCTGGTCCCGGCCTTCTTCTTCACCTTCCAGACTCTGGGCTACGACGGGCCGCAGACCATGCAGGTCTGCCTTGCCACCTCGCTCGCGACGATCATCGTCACGTCGCTGCGCTCGGTCATCGGGCACAATCGCAAGGGCGCGGTCGACTGGGAGATCCTCAAGGGCTGGGCTCCGGGCATCGTGGTGGGCGCCATCGTCGGCGTGCTGGCGGCCTCGGCGCTGAAATCCTCGACCCTGCAGGCCATATTCGGGGGGCTGGCGCTGGTCATCGGCGGCTACATGCTGCTGGGCAGGACCTCGTGGCGGATCGCCGACCGCATGCCCGATGGCGGCAAGCAGTATCTCTACTCGCCCTTCGTGGGCTTCCTGTCGGTGCTCATGGGCATCGGCGGCGGCAGCTTCGGCGTGCCGGTGATGAACCTGCACAACGTGCCGATCCACCGCGCGGTGGCGACGGCGGCGGGCTTCGGCGTGCTGATCGCGGCGCCCTCGGCGGTGGGCTTCCTGATGCTGACCATCGAGCCCGGCTCGCGCCCGCCCTACACGCTGGGCGCGGTGAACCTGCCGGGGTTCCTCGTGGTCATCGCCATGACGCTGCTGACCGCGCCGCTGGGGGTGAAGATCGCACACGCGATGAACCCGGCGCCGCTCAAGCGGCTCTTCGGCGCCTTCCTGATCCTCGTGGCGCTCAACATGCTGCGCAAGGCGCTGATGGGCTGACACCCCGGCAGGGGCTGGTCAGAGACCAAAGCCCCGCGCCGCATGGGCCAGCGACCCGCCGCGCAGCGTAAGCAGCGGCGCAGGGGCCGCGCCCTCGGGCCAGTCGAGCAGCACGAGGTCGGCGCGCTGGCCGGGGGCGATCTCGCCCCGGTCCGCGAGCCCGCTCGCCCGCGCCGGGTTGCGGCTCACCAGCTGCCAGAGCGCGTGCAGCGGCGCCCGGTCCTCGGCCCGAAGCTGCGCCACCGCGCCCAGCATGGCGGAGTAGTAATAGTCCGACGCAAGGATGTCGCAGAGCCCGCGCGAGACCATCTCGGCGGCGGAGGGCGAGCCGATGTGGCTGCCACCGCGGGTGACGTTGGGCGCGCCGAAGACGATCCAGTCGCCGGCCTCGCGCGCCGCCTGCGCCACCGTCTCGTTCATCGGGAACTCGCTGATCCGGGCGCCGTGGCCGCGGTAGAAGTCGCGGGTCTCGATCTGGCTGTCATCGTGGCTGAGCATCGGCGCGCCATGGCCGCGCGCGCGGGCACCCATGTGGGCGATGGCGGCGCCCACCTGCGGGCGACGCTCCCAGACCTCGGCCAGCAGGCGCAGGTAGTCGCCGGTCTCGAGCCCGGACCGCGCCGCGCGCTTGGCGAATTTCGAGGCGGTCGCCACCTGCGCGAGATCCACGACCGGGTAGTCGGGCGCAAGGTCGAAGGGCCGCGTCTGCAGCGGCAGGCCGGGGGCCAGCATCGCCATCGAGGTGTGGTCGTTGAACGCGAGCGATGGCGTCTGAGCCGCCCCGAGCGCCCGTTCGATGAGCGGCCGGGCCTCGAAGCAGAAGGTCTCCCACCGCAGCTGCAGCCGGTTCTCGGCGGCAAGCCGCGGTGCCAGCGCCGCCAGCCCGTCGAGCACCCGCTCGCCCTGCGCGACCGAGCGCAGCCCCGGCTCCCACGACAGCGTCAGCGCATGATAGGCCGTGGCGATGCCGTTCGCCGCGAGCTGGCGGTCGGTCTCGAGCAGCGCAAGGTCGAGCGGAAAGAACACGCCCGGGCGCGGCATGAGCTGGCGCTCGAAGGCATCGCCGTGGATGTCGACCAGCGCAGGCGCCAGCACCAGACCGCGGGCGTCGATGCGGCGGGCGCCGTCGGCGGCGCAGTCGATGCCGGTGATCCGGCCGTCCTCCACCCGCACCGAGACCCGCGCCACGGTGTCGGGCAGGATCACCTCTGCGCCTTCGAAGATCGTCGCCATGGCGGGTTTGCTCCTGTGTCTTCGGTTTCCCGGCCGAGGCTGCCGCAGCCTCGGTACGGGTGCAATGGGGACCGGATCCGTTGTTCCGGCATCGGGGCGACGGTCGCGGTGCGGTTCACGCCACGCTGCTGCGCTCGATCAGTGTGACCGGGATGCGCACGCGGGTGGGGGCCGCGTCGGCGGGGCGCTCGATGGCCTCGAGCGTGGCGCGGGTGAGGGCGCTCAGCGACTGGCGGATGGTGGTGAGCCCGTGCGACGCCCAGTCCGACACCGGCGCGTCGTCGAAGCCGATGACCGAGAGCTCGCCCGGCACCTTGCGCCCAAGCTCGAACCGCGCGGTGTTGAGCACCCCGAGCGCGAGCTCGTCGGTGACGCCGAAGATGCCGTCGATGCCCGGCTCTGCCAGCAGCGCGCGGGCGGCCTCGCAGCCGGTGTCGTAGCTGTTCGCGCCCTCGGCCCAGCGGGTGACGGGGAGGCCCGCCCCCTCGATCTCGGCGCAGAAGGCCCGGGCGCGTTCGAGCTTGGCGCTGGTGCGCGAGCCCGAGATCACCACCGCCACGCGCCGGCAGCCCGCCGCGAGCAGGCGCCGCGCCGCGAGGCGCCCGCCCTCGGCGCTGTCGGCGAGGATCAGGTCGGCGCGCGAGCCCTCGGGCGGGGCGGGGCGGTTGATCAGCACCATGCGCGCGCCGTTGCGGGTACAGAGCCGGATCAACTCGTCCGGGGCCGCGCCCGACAGCAGCACCACCGTGCGCACCCGGTAATCGAGCAGCCGCGCCAGATCGGTGGCGCTGCCCTGCGCGCTGTTCATCAGCAGGCATTGCAGGCCGCGGCTCTGGAGCCCGGCGCTCAGCGCCTCGAGCTGGGCCGAGATGTAGGGGTTGCCGAGGTTGCCGCCGACGATGCCCACGAGGTCCGAGCGCGCCTGATGCAGGGTGCGGGCCAGCCGGTTGACCCGGTAGCCGAGCTCGTCCGCGGCCTCGAGGATGCGGCTGCGGGCGGTCTCCGAGACCTGCGCGCCGGGGGTGAAGGCCCGCGACACCGCCGAGCGCGAGACGCCCGCGCGCCGCGCGACGTCCGCGGCCGAGACGAAGCGTCCCGCGGGCTTTTCGCCGCTCACCCGCAGAGCCCCCGGGCGAGCACCTCGCGCGACAGCGCGATCATCGGCGGCAGCGGGTAGCTGTCGTCCTGGCCCCGGAGTGCCCGCATGTGGTCGAGCGCGGCGTCGAGCGTCGGGAAGCGCTCGCGCCGGCGCAGGTGCAGCCAGAGCGCCAGCACGGCGACGGAGCGCGAGCGCCCGCCGCGGCAGTGCACCAGCAGCCCGCCGGGACGGTGCGGCGGGTAATGCGGCTTGCCGGCGGTGTAGCCCGCCGCCAGCCCGTCGACGAGCAGCACTGCGGCGGCAAGCGATTGCGGCGCGTTGCCCGGCCCGTCGAGAAGCCCGATCTGGTAGCGCCGCAGCAGCGTGCGGTCCGACAGCTCGAGCGGGCCGGGGAAGAGGTTCATGGCGAGGTTCAGCGAGGCGGTGATGCCGGCCTCGTGCAGCGCCGCCGCGTCCTCTGCGGCGGGCAGGTTGCCGAGCCAGAGCCGGTCGAGCCCCGGGCCGGGGGCGTCGACCACCGGGAAGAGCAGCGGGCGGGCATCCTCGCGCGCCTCGTGCTCGGGGGCGGCGGCGGGCAGGTGGTGGCGCCGGGTCATGGTCACACCTCCAGTGTGGTGGCGCGGCAGAGGCGCGGACCCAGCGCCGCCGCGAGTTGGGGCGCGGTGGCAAGGTCGAGGAAGGCGGGCAGCACCCGGCGGGCCTGCGTCGTGTCCGCCAGCGCCACGAGGTCCGAGAGGCGCGGGTGCACGTTCCAGCCCATCCAGACCGCGCGGCCCTCGCCGATCATGGCATGGGCCGGGCTGGTGCGCGGCACGTGGCCCGAGAAGGCGAAGCGGAAGCCCGGTCGCACGCGCAGCGCGGCAGGCAGCCCGTGCTCGGCGTTGGGGCCCGCCGCCACGATCACGTCCCCGGGGCGGGCGGTGCTGGCAGTCACCACGCGCGGCGCGGTTCCAGTGAGGCGCCGGGTCTCCGCCGCGACGATGGCGCAGGCGGCGACGTCGAGGCCCATGGCGCTCAGCGCCGCCACCATGTCGGGCCCGCGCCCGTCCGCCGGGCAGGGCAGCACCGCGCCGCCTTGGGCAAACCCGGCGATGGCGGCGATCTGGTCGCCCAGCCCGTCCTCGCGGTCGCCGTAGGAGGCATCGGCCAGCACGGTGGCGGTCGGCGGGAAGGGGTCGCAGGTCAGGAGCGGCGCCTCGGTGCTGAAGTCGCCGGTGTAGAGAACCCCGCCGGCCTCGGTGTCGAAACGCATCCAGATGCCGCCCGGCGCATGGCCCGCGCGGCCGGTGCGGAGTGGCACGCCCAGCACCTCGGCATGGCCCTGTTCGGGCAGTGTGTGGGCGTCACTCAGGCCAAGCTGGCGCAGCGTCTCGGCGCTGGCGAAGACCGGCGGGTTGCCGATCTTGTCCAGCCGGTCGAGCCCGCCCGCATGATCGACATGGGCATGGCTCAGCAGCACCGCGTCGATGCGCCCGGCGCCCGAAAGGTCGGGGCGCTCGCCGGTCTCGAGCCCGTCGCCCATGTCGAGCAGCAGGCGGCGGCCGCGGATCTCGAGCAGGAAGAGCGCGGCGCTCTTGCGGCCGAGCCCGCTCAGGGCGGTCAGTCGCGCCATGGCAGCACCCCGTCGGGCAGGCGGCGGCCGGCGAGCAGGCTCAGCCCCATCAGGATCAGCACCAGCAGCACCATCAGGCAGCCCACCGCGGCGGCCAGCGTCGAGGAGCCGGCCTCTTCGAGGAAGATGATCATCGGCCCGATCGTGGTAGCGCGCGACGACACCAGCAGCACCGAGGTCTGGATCTCGTTGATCGCGGTCATGAAGACGAGGATCGCGGCGGCGGCGGCCGAGGGCGCGAGCGAGGGCAGCACCACATCGCGCAGCCGGGCGAGGATGCCAGCCCCCGCGAGCTGCGCCGCCTCGTCGAGCCCGCGCTCGATCTGGGCGAAGCCGCCGAGGATCGGGCGCAGCGCCAGCGCGAGGTAGTTCGACAGGTAGGCCGCGAAGATCACCCAGACGGTGCCGTAGAGCCCGGTTCCGATCAGCGGCAGCGGCCGCAGGAAGAACAGGATCATGGCGACGCCGATGATGATGCCGGGAAGCGCGTAGGCCAGTTCCGACGCGAGGCGCAGCACCCGCGCCACCCAGCCCTCGCGCCATGTCAGCACGTAGCCGAGCGCCACCGAGACCGGGATCAGCACCGCCACGGTGGCCAGCGTGAGCCAGAGCGAGGTCGCAAAGGCCTCGCGGATGCCCTCGTGGTGGAAGAGCGCGTTGGCGAAGTTCTCGAAGGTGATGGTCTCGGCGTTCAGCGGCTGGCCGTAGCCGCGCACCAGCGCGGTGCCGACGAGGGCCGAGAGCGGCAGCAGCAGGCAGAGCACGAGGTAGAGCCATGCCAGCCCCTCGACCGGCCCGCGCAAGGCGCCGAGGCTGCGGCGGGGCAGGCGCCGCGCGGTGTCGACACGCTGGTCGCCGCGGCGGCCGAGCCACGCGGTGAGCGCCATGCCCAGCACGGTGAGCAGCGCCAGCAGAAGCGCCAGCAGCGCCATGTCGTTGAGCGCCGAGGGGCCGTAGGAATTGAGCCTGCGGTAGATCAGCGTGATGAGCGTCGAGACGCGGGCGGGAATGCCCAGCATCGCCTGGATGCCGAAATTGCCGATGGAGGACACGAAGGCCAGCGCGGCGCCGGCGAAGATGCCTCCGCGCGCCAGGGGCAGCACGATGTCGCGGGTGACGGCAAAGCCGCGGGCGCCCTGCGCCTGCGCGGCCTCGACCAGCGAGGAGGGCACGCGCTGCAGGCTCGCCCGAACAGACAGGAACACCAGCGGCGCGTTGTAGAGCCCGAGAAGGAAGACGATGCCGCCCATGGAATAGAGCGGGTGGCGGGTGCCGGGCGGCAGGGCGAGCCCCAGCGGGCCGAGGATCGGGCTCGCCGGCGAGAAGGCCTGCACCCAGGCCAGCGCCGTGACCTGCGGCGGGATCATCAGCGGCAGCACGAAGCCGAAGACCCAGAGCGTGCGGGCGCGCATGTCGGTGAGCGTGACCAGCATCGCAGCCATGGTGCCGGTGACCGTTGCAAGAAGCGTCGAGGCCACCGAGATCCAGATCGTGTTGACCGTCGCCTCGACCACGCGGCGGTTGCCGAGCAGCTCGGCGATGCGGGCGGCATCGAAGCTGCCGCCGGGCAGCAGCGCCGCCCAGGCCAGCCGCGCCAGCGGCACGATTGAGAGCAGGCCCACGAAGAGCACCAGCGCGATCAGCAGCCCGCGCTCTCCGCCCAGGGCGAGGGGCAGTCGAAGCGCCCTGAGCGGGCGCTTCGCGGTGTCATTGGCAAGGCTCAACGGATCAGAGCCCGAAGATATCGGCGAACTTGGCGGTGACCGCGTCGTTGGTCTTCACCGCCTCGTCGGCGTCGTAGCCCAGCAGCGTCATATCCTCGAGCGCGGGATAGCCCTCGGGGCCGGCGACGCCGGGCAGGATCGGCAGGTAGCCCTGCGACGCGGCAAGCTTCTGGCCGTCCTCGCTGAGCAGGAAGTCGATGAAGAGCCTGGCCTCGTCGGCATGCTCGGTGGTCGACATGATGGCCGCGGGCTCGGTGATGAAGCTGACGCCGTCCTCGGGGACGATGTAGTCGACCGGCGAGCCGGAGGCCTTGGCGTTCAGCGCGTTGGAGTCGACGATGATGGCGTATTTCGCCATGCCCGAGGCCACCGCCTTGGTCGCCGGGCCGTTGCCGCCCTCGGGGACGATGTCGAGATCGTTGAGGCCTTCGTAGAACTGCCAGCCGATGTCGGAGGCGATCATCGCGTGCAGGTGGTTCAGCGCGGCACCGGAATAGAGCGGCGAGGGCACGCCGATCTGGCCGCGGTTCTCTTCCTTGATGAGGTCCATCCACTTGCTGACCGGCTCGGCGATGTCGGTGTTGTAGGCGATGCCGGTGGTCAGCGCCTTGGTGCCGAAGAAGGTCATGTCGGGGTCATAGGTGGCGGCGTCATAGGCGCCGACCGGGGCCTCGGGGTAGGCCATCAGGTGGCCGCCGGCCTTGAGCTCGCCAAGGTTGATGACGTCGGCCACGAGCAGCACGTCGGGCTGGACCTGCCCGGCCTCGATCTCGGCGCGCAGCACGTTCATCAGCGCCGAGGTGCCGTTGCGGGTCCACTCGACCTTGATGTCGGGGTGGACGGCCTCGAAGGCGTCGACGGTCTGCTGCGCCTGCTCGGGGGCCTGGCTGGTGTAGAGCGTGATGGTGGTCTCGGCATAGGCCGTGCTGGCAAGCAGCGACGCGGCAAGCGTCAGGGTCAGGCGGGTCATGGGAGGGTCCTTTGAGGCTTTGGATTTCGAAGAGGAGGAAGGGTCAGGAGGCGGCCCGGTCCGGCAGGACCCAGCCGTCGCGCAGGGCGATGGTGATCCGCTGCCCCTGCGTGAGCGAGGCGGGGGCGGGGATGTTGAGCGTGAGGGGCACGTCACCGGCGGGGCCGGCCATGACCTCGGTGCGCAGGTAGGCGCCGCGGTAGGTGGCGCGCAGGACGTTCGCCGCGATGCCCTCGGCGCCGGGGACCATGTGCAGGTCGCCGGGGTGGAACGAGACCCGGGCGCGGGGGCGCGGGCGCTCGCCGCGGGCACAGCGCAGCGCGGCAGGATGGCCGAGCACGCTGGCATGGGCGCGCCCGTCGCCGGTGGGCGCGAGATCGGAGGCGGCGATGACGCGGCCCTCGCCGATGAAGCCCGCCACGGTCTCGCAGGCGGGTTCGCGGAAGAGCTGCTCGGGCGGGGCGAACTGGAGGATGCGGCCACGGTCCATCACCGCGACGCGGGTGGCGAGCGCCAGAGCCTCGGCCTGGTCATGTGTGATGTAGAACATGGTGGCGCCGGAGCGCGCGTGGAAGCGGGCGAACTCTTCCTCGAGCGTGCCGCGCAGGTGCACGTCGAGGTTGGCCAGCGGCTCGTCGAGCAGCACCACGCGGCTTTCCATGGCGAGGCAGCGGGCGAGCGCCACGCGCTGGCGCTGCCCGCCCGAAAGATCGGCCGGGCGGCGGTCGGCGAGATCGCCGAGCTCGACAAGGTCGAGCACCTCGGCCACGCGGGCGTCGCGCGCGGGCTTCGCCATGCCCGAGATCTTCAGGCCGTAGGCCACGTTGCGGGCCACGGTCATGTGGGGCCAGAGCGCGTAGTTCTGGAACACCACGCCGACGCCGCGGCGCTCGGGCGGGACGTGGCCGCGGGACGAGGAGACGGTCTCGCCACCGATGGCGATGCTGCCCGCGTCGAGCCGCTCGAAGCCCGCGAGGCAGCGCAGCAGCGTGGTCTTGCCGCAGCCCGAGGGGCCGAGCACGGCGATGAATTCCCCCGACGAGATGGCGAGCGATACCTCGTGCAGGACCCTGGTCCGTCCGAAGCTCTTGTCCAGTGCGTCGATGGTGATGTCGCTCACGTCGCGTCCTTTCCGGCTGGCGCTGCACAGGTGTGCAGTGCTGCCGCGACGGATGCCTGCCGCGCGTTAAACCGCTGCGACGGAGCGATGATGGTTTTGTGACGTCAGGGAGTTTTCCCGAAGGGCCGGCGCCGGGCCCCGCGCCCAGGCGCCGGAATCAAAAACGCCGGGCGAGGGGCCCGGCGTTTCGTGTAGCGTGTCGAAGGAGGCTGGCTCAGACGGCGTCGCCGGAGGCTGCGGCCGGCGTCGGCTGCGGAGCCGCGGCACCCTTGCCGCGCGCGGACAGCGGATCGTCCTGGCGCTGCACGGAGCCTTCGAAATGGGCACCGCTCTCGATCGCGATGGTCTTGTGGATGATGTCGCCCTCGACGCGGGCGGTGGCGGTGAGGCGCACCTTCAGGCCGCGTACGCGGCCCACGATGCGGCCGTTGATCACCACGTCGTCGGCAACCACTTCGCCCTTGATCGTGGCGGTTTCGCCGACGGTCAGCAGGTGGGCGCGGATGTCACCCTCGACGGTGCCTTCCACCTGGATGTCGCCAGTGGTCTTCAGGTTGCCGGTGATGTGCAGATCGCTGGACAGGACCGACGCCGGGGGCTTGGCCTTGGGCGGTGCCGACGGCTTGAAGTCCGTGGACTGCTGGCGCGGCGCCTCCGCGGAAGCCTTCGGTGCGCTGTCCTCGGCCTTGGGTCCGGGCTCGTTGATCTTGCTCTTAGAAAACATCGTTTGCAGCCTTGATGTAGGTCATGGGATTTACAGCCTTACCTCCGACGCGAACTTCATAGTGAAGATGCGTTCCGGTGGACCGTCCGGTATTTCCCATATCACCAACCTGATCCCCGCGCGAGACCCTTTGGCCGACCTTGACGCGGATTTTGGACATGTGCGCATAACGTGTCTCAATTCCGAACTCATGCTGGATTTTCACCAGCCGCCCGTAGCCAGACATCCAGCCCGCGTGGGTCACCACGCCATCGGCGGTGGCATAGATCGGGGTGCCGTGGGCTGCGGCGAAATCGGTGCCTTCGTGCATCCGGCCCCAGCGGCGTCCGAAGCCCGAGGTGAAGCGGAACGCGTCCTTGAGCGGCACCGCGAAGGGGGCCTTCTCGGCGGCGATCCGGTAGAGGTTCAGCTTGTCCATCTCGTTGAGGATGCGGTTGGCGCGCTCGGTGTCGATCGAGGGCTCCTCGCCACGGGTCGAGAAGGTGATCGGGGTGAGCGGACCGCCCTGGCCCGAGTAGCCCTTGCGCACCTCTTTGATGATGCGGTCGGGGTCCATGCCGGCGGCGCTGAACATCTTGTCGAGCGGCTTGACCGAGACGGTCATCGCCTCTTCCAGCTGGCGGAAGATGCGGTCGTTGTTCTCTTCCATGAGGCGCATCTCGGTCGCGATCTCATCGGCGCGGACGAGCGCGTCCTGCGCGTTGGCGACGACCTGGTCACGCTCTTCGGCGGTGCGGGCAAGGGCGGCTGCCAGCAGGTCGAGCGTTCCGTCGCCCTCGCCGTTGACCGCGGCGGCGGCACCGCCCTCGATCTGGCCCTGCAGCGCGGCGAGGCGGTCGCCCACGTCCTCGCGTTCCTTCATGGTGTCGCGCAGGGTGGTCTGGATGACGTCGATGCCGGTCTCCAGTTCACGGCGGCGGGTCTCGCTGTCGAGCAGCCGGGACTGCATCGACGACACCTGCGCCAGCGCGGTGTTGAAGCGTTCCTGTGCCGCCAGGGCCTCGGCCGCGCGGGAGTCGCGTTCGGCGGAGAGCTCGTTGAGCCGGCGCTGGTAGCTGATCTGGTCACGCTGTGCCTGGTCGCGGTAGTTGCCGGCGCTGATGCTGTCCATCAGCAGGATGGCCGTGGCGACGATCGCCCAGGCCACCAGCAGGGCGCCGCCAAGGAAGGCCACGAGCTGCGTTTCCGAGCGGAGCCGGATGAAGCGTGTGTCGGTATCCGATTTCAGAAACAGCCGACGTTCCGGAAAGACGCGCTCCATGAGCGCATGGGTTCTGATCGCGAGACGCGTTCTCAACTGATTGTCCCTTGTTCCCATCCCATTTGCGACGCTCGGCTCCCCTAAATCCGGCGTCCTGCGACGGGGCTTACCCCAGCAATTGTCGTTCAAGCAACATTTTTGGGCGAACAATCGGCCTGCCCCGGCGATTCCACGCTGAGGTGGCGAAAAACCGCCGATGCCAATGGGTTCGCAGGCGGTCCCTGCGTCAGTCCCTGCCGACTTCTTCGGCAAGCGGCCAATAAAAGTCCGGCGGCAGCCCGGCCTCGGCGCGCTTCTCCTCGTTGAACGGCGGCTTGAGGGCGCCGTGGAAGTAGGTGCGCACGAGGTCGTGGAAGACGTCGCGCGGGTCGAGCTCATGGCGTCCGCAGAGGAAGTTGAACCACTTCGAGCCATAGGCCACGTGGCCCACTTCCTCGGCGTAGATGGTTTCGAGCGCGGCCACGGCGCTGTCGACGCCCGCGTTGCGGAAAAGCGTGATCATGCCCGGCGTCACGTCGAGCCCGCGCGCCTCGAGCACCATGGGAACCACTGCGAGCCGGCCCATCAGGTCGTCCACCGTGTCCTCGGCCGCACGCCACATGCCGGCATGGGCGGGCAGCGCGCCGTAATGGCTGCCCAGTTCCTCAAGACAGTCGCACATCAGATTGAAATGCTTGGATTCCTCGTCCGCGGCCCGGACCCAGTCATCGTAGAAACCGGGCGGGAAGGGCACGTCTGTGAAACGCGCGATGATGTCCCAGTGCAGGTCCACCGCGTTGAGCTCGATATGCGCCACCGCGTGCAGCAGCGCGATGCGCCCGGCGGGCGAACCGGGCTTGCGCTTGGGCACGTTGCGCGGGTCGAGAAGCTCGGGCCGGTCGGGGCGCGAGGGGCGCAGCGGCGGCGTGGCATCTCCCAGCGGGATCGGGGTCCCGGCGGCGCGCGAGACGCGCCACGCGGCGGCATGGGCGTGCGACTTCGCGGTCTTCTCACGCCCGTCGGCGGTGGTCAGAACGTCCACCGCCATTTCGCTCAGTGTCATCATCGGGCTGTCCCCGTTCCCGTGTCCGGCCATGCGCGGCGCTCAGAGCGCCTTGGCGGCTGCGAGCACCTCGGCGGCGTGATCGGGCACCTTCACCTTGCGCCATTCCTTCGCGATCCGGCCCTCGCCGTCGATCAGGAAGGTGCTGCGCTCGATCCCCATGAAGGTCTTGCCGTACATCTTCTTTTCCTTCCAGACGCCGTAGGCCTCGCACACGGTGTCGCTCTCGTCCGAGAGCAGCGGGACGGTCAGCGACTTCTTCGCCATGAACTTCTCGTGGCTCGCCATGCTGTCCTTGGAGATGCCGAAGACCTTCACGCCCGCGGCCTCGAACTCGGGCAGGAGGGCGGTGAAATCGAGGTTCTCGACGGTGCAGCCCGAGGTGTCGTCACGCGGGTAGAAGAACAGCACCACGGGCGCCGGGCGCAATGCCGAAAGGGTGATGTCCTCGCCCGTGGTCGAGGGCAGGGTGAAGTCTGGGGCCATGTCGCTCATGCTGCGCTCCGCTCTTGGGTTTCTCAAATGCCGTGAGACGGTGTAGAACGCCGGGACGACAAAGCAAAGCAAGAGGCCGGCAAACGGTGAGCGAGGAGAGCACGGAAAGCGCGACGGATCGGCCGCAGCCGCGACGCCGCGGGCGAAAGCGTCGTCTGGCGGGCGGGGTCTTTGCGGTGCTGAGCGTGCTCGTGCTGCTCGTGGGGGCGGGCGCGCTGGCGCTGATCGGGCGGCCGCTGTCGGCCCCGGACTGGCTGCGCGCGCGCATCGAGGCCCGGTTGAACGAGGCGGTGCCGGGGCTCGATTTCCGCTTCGGCGACTTGCGGCTGCTGGTGCAGTCCGACGCGCTGGCGCGGATCGTGCTGACCGACGTGGATATCCGCACCGACAGCGGCGCACCGGTGGCGACACTGGCCGATCTCGAGGCGGGGCTGGCGCCCGCGCCGCTCTTGCGGGGCGAGGTGGCGCTGCGCGCGGCGCGGCTTTCCGGCGCCATGCTGAGCCTGCGCCGCGACGAGGACGGGCAGTTGGGCCTGGCGCTTGGCGACGTTTTCGCCTCGGGCACCAGAATGCCGGACTTCCCCACCATCATCGCGCAGGTGGATGCGGCGGTGGTGGACCCGCGGCTGGCCGGTCTGCACGAGCTGCGGGCCGAGGCGCTGACCATCCGCTACGAGGATGCCCGCGCCGGGCGCGGCTGGACCGCCGACGGCGGGCGGCTGAGCCTCACCCGCGAGGACGGGCGGCTGCGGCTTGCGGGCGACGTGTCGCTGCTGGGTCGGGGCGACGTGGCGGCGACGCTGGCGATCAACGCCGAGAGCGTCATCGGCGAGACCTCGGGCAGTTTCGGGCTCAACCTCTCGGGGCTCGACTCGCAGGATATCGCGAGCCAGAGCCCGGCGCTGGCCTGGCTCGAGGCGCTGCGGGCGCCGATCTCGGGGGCGTTGCGCGGCACCGCCACCGAGGACGGCCAGCTTGGCGCGCTGAACGCCACGCTGCAGATCGGCGAGGGCGTGTTGCAACCCAACGCCCGCACCCGTCCGATCCCCTTCCAGCTTGGGCGCACCTATTTCTCCTACGATCCCGCCACCACCACGCTGACTTTCGACGAGATCACCGTGGCGAGCGCGCTCGGCACCATTGTATCGGATGGGCGCGCGGTGCTGCACGGCGTCGACGGCGGCTGGCCCGACGGCATGACCGGACAGTTCCGCGTCACCAGGTTAGAGGCCGACCCCGAGGGCTTTCTCGACCGGCCGCTGACGCTGGCGGGCGCCGAGCTCGACTGGCAGCTCGATTTCCGGCCCTTCCGCTACCGGCTCGGGCGGTTGCGCAGCACCGACCCGGAGCTGCCGCTGCGGCTCTCGGGCGAGCTTGCCGCCGAGAGCGATGGCTGGCGGCTGGCGGTGGACGGGCAGATCGAGGAGCTGAGCGCCGAGACGCTGCTGTCGCACTGGCCCGAGGCGGCGGCGCCGCGGGCGCGCCGCTGGGTGGCCGAGAACATCCACGCGGGCTCGATCCACGACGGCACCGTCGCGCTGCGCTTGGACCCGGGCGAGCCGGTCAAGAGCTACATCGACGCCCGCGTCGAGGGTGTCGAGCTCACCTATGCCAAGCACCTGCCGCGGCTCGAGGATGCCACCGGCCAGCTTACCATCTACGACAACCGGCTGGCGGCGATCATCGAATCCGGCCACGTGACGCCGCCCGAGGGTGGCCAGCTCGACGGCACCGGCACCCGCTTCGTGATCCCCGACCTGCGCGCCAAGCCCGCGAGCGGCGAGGTCACGCTGGCCGCCTCTGGGCCGCTGGTGGCGGCGCTGTCCTACCTCGACAGCCCCAAGCTCGAGATCATGCGAAAGGCCGGCAAGCCGGTGCAGCTGGGCGAGGGCCATGCCGAGGTCACCGGCCGCATCGTGGTGCCGCTCAAGCGCGAACCCAAGCGCGAGGAGATGGAGATCACCGCGCAGGGCGTCCTGACCGACGTGAGCAGCGACGAGGTGGTGCCCGGCAAGACCCTGAGCTCGGACCGGCTGCTGCTCGATCTCGACGACACGCGGCTGGTGATCTCGGGACAGGCGGACATGTCGGGCGTGCCCTTCGAGGGCAGCTGGACGCAGCCGCTGGCACCGGACTCGGGCAGCCGGGTCGCGGGCGAGATCACCCTCTCGGATCCGGTGGCGCAGGCGCTGGGACTGAAGCTCGCGCCCGGCACGATCACCGGCAGCGGCAAGGGGCAGCTCACGGTCGAGATCGACAAGGGGCAGGCGCCGCGCTTCACGCTGGCCTCGTCGCTGGCGGGCGTCGGCCTGTCGCTGCCGCAGATCGGCTGGAGCCTGTCGCAGGGCGGCACCGGCACGCTCGAGGTCGAGGGTCGGCTGTCGTCGCCGGTGTCGGTCGACCGGCTCGCGCTCAAGGCCGCCGGGCTCGACGCGGCGGGCTCGCTGGCGCTGGACGGGTCGGGGCAGTTCCGCAGCCTGACCCTGCCGCGGCTGCGGGTCGGCGGCTGGCTCGACGCCTCGGCCGTGCTGAGCGCGCGCGGCCGGGGTGCTGCGCCCGCGGTGCGGCTGACCTCGGGGCGGCTCGACATGCGCCGGGCCCCCTTCGGCACCGGTGGCGGCGGAAGCGGAGGCGCGGGCGGCGGCGGGCCGATCACCGTGGATCTCGACCGGCTCGACATCACCGACACCATGTATCTCACCGCCTTCAAGGGCGCCTTCCAGAGCAACGGCGGGCTCGACGGCAGTTTCGAGGCGCGGGTCGGCGGCACCGCCCCCATCAAGGGGCGCATCATCCCGCAACACGGCCGCAGCGCCATCCGGTTGCAGAGCCGCGACGCGGGTGACGTGCTGGCCGGGGCGGGGATCTTCCGCAATGTGCAGGACGGCACCTTCGACCTCACGCTGATCCCGGTGCAGGGGCGCGCGGGCGAATACGACGGCGCGCTCGAGATCGAGGGCGCGCGGCTCAAGAACGCCCCCGCCATCACCGGGCTGCTCGACGCGGTCTCGGTGGTGGGGCTCATCGACGAGCTGAACGGTTCGGGGCTGTTCTTCAGCGAGGTCGAGGCCCGGTTCCGGCTCACCCCGCAGCAGGTCATCGTCAGCCGCTCGAGCGCGGTGGGTCCGTCGATGGGCATCTCCATGGACGGCTACTACAACCTCGGCAGCCGGACGATGGACATGCAGGGGGTGCTGTCGCCGGTCTACATCATCAACGGCATCGGGCGGCTCTTCGCGCGCAAGGGCGAGGGGCTGATCGGGTTCAACTTCAACCTTGCCGGGCCGGTGGACGCGCCGCGCACCTCGGTGAACCCGCTTTCGGTCTTCACCCCCGGCATGTTCCGTGACATCTTCCGGCGCCCGCCCCCCAGCGTGACGCAATAGGACCTGCATGAAACTCTCCGACTTCGATTTCGACCTGCCGGAGGCGCTGATCGCGACCCGGCCCGCGAACCCGCGCTCGTCGGCGCGGCTGCTGGTGGCCGATGGCGATACGCTCACCGACGCGGTGGTGCGCGACCTGACGCAATGGCTGCGCCCCGGCGACCGGCTGGTGCTGAACGACACCAAGGTGATCCCGGCGCGGCTTTCGGGCACGCGCGAGCGCGATGGTGCACAGGGGCTCACGCGCGCGCAGATCGAGGTCACGCTGCTCGAGCCGCGGGCGGACGGCTGCTGGGCGGCGCTGGTCAAGCCGCTGAAGAAGCTGCGCGAGGGCGAGACGGTGGTGTTCTCGGACGCGCTCTCGGCGGTGCTCGAGTCAAGGGACGAGGGGCAGGGGCTCTTGCGCTTCAACCTCGTGGGCGAGGATTTCGACGCGGCGCTGGCCGAGGCGGGCGCGATGCCGCTGCCGCCCTACATCGCCGCCAGGCGCGCGGCGGATGCGCAGGACAAGGAAGATTACCAGACCGTCTGGGCCGAGCGGAAAGGGGCCGTCGCGGCGCCCACCGCCTCGCTGCACTTCGACGAACCGCTGCTCGAGTCGCTGCGGGCGCACGGGGTCGACTTCACCAAGGTCACCCTGCACGTGGGCGCAGGCACCTTTCTGCCGGTCAAGGTCGAGGACGTGACCACCCACCGGATGCACGGCGAATGGGGCGAGGTCTCGGACAGCGCCGCCGCCGAGATCGCCGCCACCAAGGCCGCGGGCGGGCGGGTGATCCCCGTCGGTACCACGGCGCTGCGCCTGCTCGAGACCGCGGCGCGCGGCACCGGCGCCATCGCGCCGTGGCAGGGGGTCACCGACATCTTCATCTACCCGGGCTTCACCTTCCGGGTGACCGATGCGCTGATGACCAATTTCCACCTGCCGAAATCGACGCTGATGATGCTGGTCTCGGCGCTCATGGGGCAGGAGCGGATGAAGCGGATCTACGATCATGCCATCGCCGAGCGTTACCGTTTCTTCTCATACGGGGATGCCTCGCTGCTGATCCCCTGATCCCGGTCCGGAATGCGGCGCCGCGGCGCGGCGACGGCGCAAGGGCGATCGCGGGGGAGTGGGTTGCAAATATGCGGCGCCCGGAATTCTTGGGTGGCGTTAGCAGGGACCCGCCGGTCAAACGGCAAACTGCCACGAAATTGCCACGTTTCGCCTCCCGCAAGGGGTTGCACCAGCGGAGCGGGACAGGCAGGGCTACCCCACTGATTCAGACCCGGCCATGTGGCGACGAGGAGACACGACATGCTCGACGTTCTTAAACACTCCTGGGCTCTGCTTCTGGGAATGCTGCTGCTGATGCTTGGCAACGGCCTGCAGGGGTCTCTGCTCGGCGTGCGCGGCAGCAGCGCGGGGTTCTCGGCCTTCGAGATGTCGGTCGTCATGTCGGCCTATTTCGCCGGGTTCCTGCTGGCGTCGCGGCTCACCCCGGGCATGATCCGCCGGGTCGGGCACGTGCGGGTCTTCGCGGCGCTGGGGTCGTTCATCTCGGCGGTGCTGATCCTCTATCCGGCCTTCCCGCATCCCCTCGTCTGGACCGCCGAGCGCATGGTCATCGGCTTCTGCTACTGCGGTGTCTACGTGACCGCAGAGAGCTGGCTCAACAACGCCTCGTCGAACGAGAGCCGGGGGCAGGCGCTTTCGGCCTACATGATCGTGCAGATGCTGGGCATCATCGCGGCGCAGGCGATCCTGCTGGTGCCGGATCCGTCGGGGTTCCTGCTGTTCGTGATCCCCTCGGTGCTGGTTTCGGTGGCCTTTGCGCCGATTCTCTTGTCGGTCGCGCCGACCCCCGCCTTCGACACCACCCGGAGGATGAGCCTGCGTGAGCTCTACGGCGTGTCTCCGCTCGGGGTCACCGGCATGTTCCTGCTGGGCGGCGTGTTCTCGGCCCAGTTCGGCATGGCGGCGGTGTTCGCGGCCGAGGCCGGGCTGAAGCTCACCCAGATCTCGATGTTCGTGGCGGCCTTCTACGTGGGCGCGCTGGTGACGCAGTACCCGCTGGGCTGGCTCTCGGACCGCATGGACCGTCGCCGCCTGGTCGCCATCGTGGCGCTGGCGGGCGGGCTCGCGTCCTGCGTGGCCGCCGCCATGCCCGAGAAGTTCCCGGTGCTGCTCTTCGCCGCTCTGGTGGCCGGCGGGGCGGCCAACCCGCTCTACTCGCTGCTCATTGCCTACACCAACGACTTCCTCGAGCCCGAGAACATGGCCTCGGCCTCGGCGGGGATGCTGTTCGTCAACGGGGTGGGCGCCATCGCCGGCCCCATCGTCACCGGTTACGCGATCCAGACCTTTGGGCTGGGCGGCTTCTTCGGCCTGATTGCGGTGCTGCTGCTCGGCCTCACCGTCTACGCGGTCTGGCGTATGACCCAGCGCAAGGCGCCCACGGTCGACGAGACGGGGGCCTACACGGCGGTGCTGCCGACCGCGACGCCGGTGGCGCTCGAGGCCATCCAAGAGGTGGCAATCGAGGCTGCGGAAGCCGCCGAAGCGGCGGACCTTGCCGGAGACCCCGGTGGCTCCACGCAGCAGACGAGCTGATTGTCACTGGCGGAATGTCGTAATTGACAGAAAACGTGACTTTCGGTTCCGTTGGTGGGAATTGTAACCTTCGTGTGACGCCCGGGGTGAGGGCGAGGTGAAAGGAGCATGAGGCCATGACGGGGCCGGAAGATATCTTGGCATTCTGGATCGACGAGGTCGGGCCGGATCGGTGGTACGCAAAGGACGAGGCGCTCGACGCCCGCGTCCGCGACCTGTTCGAAGAGACTTGGGAGGCGGCGATGGAAGGCCGCTTCGGGCTCTGGCTGACCTATCCGAGCGGGGCTCTGGCCTACATCCTGCTGCTCGACCAGTTTCCGCGCAACATGTACCGCGACAACGGCAAGGCCTTCGCCTCGGACGAGATCGCGCTCGCGGCGGCGAAGCAGGCGATCTGGCGCGGCTGGGACATGAAGATCGACGAGCCCGCGCGGCAGTTCTTCTACCTGCCGCTGATGCACTCCGAGAACCTCTGCGACCAGGACCGCTGCATCCGCCTGCTCAAGGAACGCATGCAGGAGACCGGAGCCAGCAACCTGCTGCACGCCCGCGCCCACCGAGAGGTGATCCGCGACTTCGGCCGCTTCCCGACGCGCAACTCGGCGCTCGACCGCTCCTCGACCGCCGCAGAGCGTGCCTATGTCGAACAGGGCGGGTACGGCGCCACGCTGCGCAAACTTCAGGCCGAGGCGGCCTGAGACGGTCCCGGGCGGCGCGCAAGCCCTTGCAAAGCCATCGGAAGGCCCGTGCGATCGCCGTCGCGCGGGCCTTTTTCCATGCTGCGACCATGAGGCACGGTGTGACGCTCAGGGTTGTGTGCGACAGGAAACCGCCCGCCGGGGTTGGCTTTACATTGAAGCGTTGAAGGAAATGGTTTAATGCCAAACTAATTTGACACGGACGGAGAGAGCCATGGCTTCCCAAAGCTTCGACATGATCGTCATCGGCGCCGGACCCGGCGGATATGTGGCCGCGATCCGCGGCGCGCAACTCGGGCTCAAGGTTGCCTGCGTGGAGCGCGAGCACATGGGGGGCATCTGCCTCAACTGGGGCTGCATCCCGACCAAGGCGCTGCTGCGCTCCTCGGAGATCTTCCACTACATGCACCGCGCCAAGGACTACGGTCTCAAGGCCGAGGGCATCGGCTTCGATCTCGACGCGGTGGTGAAGCGCTCGCGCGGCGTGGCCAAGCAGCTCAATTCCGGCGTCACCCATCTTCTGAAGAAGAACAAGGTGACCTCGATCATGGGCGAGGCCACGATCACCGCCAAAGGCAAGGTCTCGGTGAAGACCGACAAGGGCACCGAGGAGCTGACCGCGAAGAACATCGTGGTGGCCACCGGCGCCCGGGCGCGCGAGCTGCCGGGTCTCGAGGCGGACGGCGACTTGGTCTGGACCTACAAGGGCGCTCTGCAGCCCAAGCGCATGCCGAAGAAGCTGCTGGTGATCGGCTCGGGCGCCATCGGCATCGAGTTCGCCAGCTTCTACCACACGCTCGGGGCCGACACGACGGTGGTCGAGGTCATGGACCGCATCCTGCCGGTGGAGGACGAGGAGATCTCGAAATTCGCCAAGAAGCAGTTCGAGAAGCAGGGCATGAAGATCCGCGAGAAGACCATGGTCAAGAAGCTCGACCGCGGGCAGGGCAAGGTCACCGCGCATATCGAGCAGAACGGCAAGACCTCGACCGAGGAGTTCGACACGGTGATCTCCGCCGTGGGCATCGTCGGCAACACCGAGGGGCTGGGGCTCGAGGCGCTCGGCGCCAAGGTCGAGCGCACCCACGTGGTGGTCGACAAGTACTGCCGCACCGGGGTCGAGGGCGTCTACGCCATCGGCGACGTGGCGGGCGCGCCGTGGCTGGCGCACAAGGCGTCGCACGAGGGCGTCATGGTGGCCGAGCTCATCGCCGGCGGCCACCCGCACGCGGTGGACCCCGACAGCATCGCCGGCTGCACCTACTGCCACCCGCAGGTGGCGAGCGTGGGCATGACCGAGGCGCAGGCCAAGGAGGCGGGCTACAAGATCAAGGTCGGCCGTTTCCCCTTCATCGGCAACGGCAAGGCCATTGCGCTCGGCGAGCCCGAGGGCATGGTGAAGACCGTCTTCGACGAGAAGACCGGCGCGCTTCTGGGCGCGCACATGGTGGGCGCGGAAGTGACCGAGCTGATCCAGGGCTACGTGGTGGGCCGCCAGCTCGAGACCACCGAGGAAGACCTGATGAACACCGTCTTCCCGCACCCGACGCTCAGTGAAATGATGCACGAGAGCGTCCTCGACGCCTGGGGCCGCGCCATCCACTACTGACGGGGGCCGTCTCACCTGATCTGAGCTCTGAACGGGCCGCCGCATCGCGCGGCGGCCCTTTTTCTGTGGGACGTCCTGACGACGGGGGCGCCGGGCAAGTGCAATGCTGCTGGCCGCTCACCGACCCCGGGATTTGCCTGCGCGCGGCTGCGGTTTTGCTCGAGGTCCGATGTCGCACGGATGACGCGGGAGCAGGGGGCGCTGCCCCCTCGGCCTGCGGCCTCACCCCCGGAGTTTATCCGGCAAGATGAAGGGTGGAGGTCGGCGTGGGGCGGCAGGTGTCTTTATCTTGCCCGTAGGCTGCCGACGGAGGCGGCACCACGATGACGCTTGCGCTGCGGTTGCTCTCAGCGGCGGCCCGCAAAGTCTCCGACGAAGCAGCGTCCGGTGAAGGGCGGCAAGTGTCTTCATCTTGCCAGATAAACTCCCGCCGGAGGCATCGTGACCGTGCCGCCGGCGGAGCGTTTGTGGTGGGCGGTCAGGGGCGCGCGAAGAAGCTGGCGACGCGGGGGCGGATCCAGGACCAGAGTGCGGGGGCACCGCGGCGGATCTTGGGGCCGACCTTGGCCTCGAAGACATCGAGAGTGACGCCGTAGTCGCTCCAGCTGCCGCCGCCGATGGCGAGGTTCATGTTGGGCGGCTGGAACCGGTCGAGGGACTTGGCGAAGCGCGCGTCCGGCGTCTCGTTGGCCTCGAACTCCAGCCAGAGCGCCAGCAGCTCGGCGCCCTGCGCCTCGGGCAACAGGCCAAAGAGGCGGCCGGCGGCGGCGAGTTCCTCGGCCTCCTTCGCGGCCTCGTCCACCTCGCCGAAGATCGGGGCGTCGCCGGCGTCGATCTCGACGATGTCGTGGATCAGCAGCATGCGGATCACCCGCGCCACGTCGATCTCTTCCGGCGCGTGCTCGGCCAGCACCAGCGCGAAGAGCGCGAGGTGCCAGCTGTGCTCGGCCGAGTTCTCGAAACGGCCGTCGTGGTTGCGGGTGGCGCGGGTGATGGCCTTGAGCCGGTCGGCCTCCATCAGGAAGGCCACCTGCGCGTCGAGCCGGGCGGTCACTGGTCGCCGCCCGTCGCGCTGCCCTCGAGCCGCTCGAGGATGAACTGCCGCGCCCGGCGCTCGGCGAGGCGCACCCGGATCGAGGTCAGGTAGGCCTCTTCCAGCGTCGTGGAGGAGGCGCCGATCACCTTGGCCACCTCCATGTAGAAGCGGTCGTCGCCGGTGGCCTTCATGGCCTTGAACGTGTCCTCGGCGAGATTGTCCGCCAGTTCCTGGGTCAGCGACATGGTGCACCTCGTCTGCATGTGGGTCCCGCCCGTCATAGCGGAAAGCGCGCCCGGGATGGAAGCACCCGCCCGTGTCTTGCCGCAGGGCCGTGCGAAGGGGAGACGCGGGCGCGCGGGGCATGCTAGCGTCGGTTGAGGTGAGGGGCGAACGAGGGGGGCACGTATGAAGCGCATCGCCATTTTCTGCGACGGCACCTGGAACCGGCCGGACGCGAGATTCGCGACCAATGTCTACAAGCTGCACAGCGCCACGCTGCAGACCGGCAGCGACGGCGTCGTGCAGCTGCCCAAATACATCCCCGGCGTCGGCACCGGCTTCGGCATGACCGGCTTTGCCAAGGCCTGGGACCGGTTCCGGGGCGGGGTGTTCGGCGCGGGTGTCACGCGCAACATCATGACCGCCTACCGCTTCCTAGCCGAGCAGTACGAGCCCGGCGATCAGGTCTTCATCTTCGGTTTCTCGCGCGGCGCCTTCACCGCGCGCTCGCTTGCGGGGATGCTGCGGGCCTCGGGGCTGCCACCGCACGCCCAGGCCTACCGCGCCGCCGAGGCGCTGCGGCGTTACCGGAACAGCGCCGAGGAGACGCGCCCCGACCACGAGGAGAGCTTCAGGTTCCGCGCGGTCTACTCGCCGCATCTTGCCACCAGTCCCGCCGAACAGGCGTGGCGCGTGGCGCAGGGCTTGCCTGCAGTGCCGCTCTTCACCGTCACCTATCTCGGGGTCTGGGACACGGTGGGGGCGATGGGGGTGCCCGGCCATTACAAGCTGCTGGCGCGGCTCTTCAACGGCAGCCACGGCTTCCACGACCTGCACCTTTCGAGCAGCGTGCTGGCGGCGCGTCACGCGGTGTCGGTGGACGAGCGGCGCCGGACCTTCCCGCCGACGCTGTGGGAGAATCTCGACGCGCTCAACGGTGCGGGCGGCGGCGATTACCTGCAGCAATGGTTCCCGGGTGACCACGGCTCGGTGGGCGGGGGCGGCGACATCGTGGGGCTGTCGAACATCTCGCTGGCCTGGGTGGCACAGGGCGCGGCGCAGAAGGGGCTGAGCTTCGACACGGCGCGACTGGCGGAATACGCAGAGGCCGAGGACATGTCGGTGAGCCTCTGCAACCAGAGCGCCCCGCCGGGGGTCCTTGCGCGGCTGCTGCGGCACAACCCGGTGGACCGGATGGCGCCTCATGCGCCGGGGGTGGTGCGGGACGTGTCCGAGGCGGCACGGCTGCGCTGGCGCGATACGAGGTCGCGCTACCGGCCGAAGCCCCTGCGCCATCTCGCGACGGATCTGGATGCGCCGGAACCCCCGGACGAGGGAATCGCGGTGGCCGCAGAAGGTGCGGCCCGGCCGGAAACAGCGCCGCGCCCGACCTGAACGGGGGCGCGGCGGAGAATCGTCAGCGGGTGCTTTCGGTGAGCCGGCGCTTCACGTAGCCGGTGACCGAGCCGATCATCGTCTCCATGTGCGGCTCTTCGAAGAAGTGGCCCGAGCCCTCGATTTCCTCGTGGGTGATCGTGATGCCCTTCTGTTCCTTCAGCTTGTTGACCAGCGCGGTGGTGTCCGCGGGCGGGGCCACCCGGTCCGAGGTGCCGTTGATGATCAGGCCCGAGGACGGGCAGGGGGCGAGGAACGAGAAATCGTACATGTTCGCGGGCGGCGAGACCGAAACGAATCCGGTGATCTCGGGGCGGCGCATCAGCAGCTGCATGCCGATCCAGGCTCCGAAGCTGAAGCCGGCGACCCAGCAGTGCTTGGAGTTGTTGTTCATCGACTGCAGGTAGTCGAGCGCGGAGGCCGCGTCGCTCAGCTCGCCGATGCCCTGGTCGTATTCGCCCTGGCTGCGTCCCACGCCGCGGAAGTTGAAGCGCAGAACAGTGAAACCCATATTGTAAAAGGCGTAGTGAAGGTTGTAGACAACCTTGTTGTTCATCGTCCCGCCGAACTGCGGGTGCGGGTGCAGAACGATCGCGATCGGTGCGTCTCTGTCCTTCTGGGGGTGGTAGCGGCCTTCAAGACGGCCTTCGGGTCCGGGAAAAATGACCTCGGGCATCGGTGCAATCTGCTCCTCAACGGGTCTCGGGCATAAACTTGACGAAAATGCTAAGAGACCTCAGAACGTTTCTCATGCCCGGCGCCGAAGCCGGGCGGGCTGGATTGCAGATATGCAATCGGTCGGTCAAGGTCAATCGTCAGAGGCTTTCGGAGCGGGAGGTGTGGCATGAAGCTCAGCACGAAGGGGCGTTACGCGATGGTGGCGCTGGCGGATATCGCGATGCAGCCGGACGGAGATCTGGTGACGCTCGGGGATATCTCGAAACGGCAGGACGTGTCGCTGCCCTATCTCGAGCAGCTCTTCGTCAAGCTGCGGCGGGCGGGGCTTGTGGCCTCGGTGCGCGGCCCGGGCGGCGGCTACCGGCTGGCGCGTCCGGCGTCGGAGATCCGCGTGGTGGATATTCTCGCCGCGGTCGACGAGACCGTGGACGCGATGCACAAGGGTGCGGGCGCCTCGGGCGGGGCCTCGGGCAGCCGGGCGCAGTCGCTCACCAACCGGCTGTGGCAAAGCCTCTCTGCGCATGTCTACGTATTCCTGCACCAGACCCGGCTGTCGGACGTCATCGACAACACTCTGGCGCCCTGTCCGGCGGTGCCTTCGCTGTTTTCGGTGGTCGACGAGCCCTGACGACCTGTGGCATGGGCTGCGGCAGGCATTGAGCGGGGCACCCCGTTCGCCATCGCCGCCCGTGACCCGAGACCGATCCGAAGGATGATACCGTGAAGCGCGTCTACCTCGACTGGAACGCCACCGCACCGCTGCGCCGCGAAGCGCGGGAGGCGATGATCGCCGCGATGGATGTGACGGGAAACCCCTCCTCGGTGCATGCCGAGGGGCGGGTGGCCAAGGGCATGATGGAGCGGGCGCGGGCCGAGGTGGCCTCGGCCTTCGGGGCCGACGGGGCGGACGTGGTGTTCCTCTCGGGCGCGACCGAGGCCGCGGCGCTGGCCTGTGCCGGGCGCGATCTGCAGGGCGCGGCGGTCGAGCATGACGCGGTTCGGGCCTGGATCGACGCGGTGCTGCCGGTGGATGCGGCGGGGCAGGTGGCGGTGAGCGATCCCGCCCGCACCGCGCTGCAGGCGGCCAACTCCGAGACCGGGGTGATTCAGGAGCTGCCGCAGGGGCTTGCGGTGGTCGACGCCACGCAGGCCTTCGGCAAGATCCCGTTCGCGTTCAACTGGGCGGGCTGCACCGCGGCGCTGGTTTCGGCCCACAAGCTTGGCGGTCCCAAGGGAATCGGCGCGCTGGTGTTGCGGCGCGGCACGGATCTCTCGGCGCGGATGCTGGGCGGCGGCCAGGAGATGGGTCGCCGGGCCGGTACGGAAAACCTGATTGGAATCATGGGATTAGCGGCGGCGGCTCTGGCATCTCAGCGGGATCTGGAGCATGGGCTCTGGACAAAAGTTGAAAAACTTAGAAACATTCTAGAGAATGTGATTGCGGACGGCGCAAAAGAGACTATTTTTGTCGGGAATAGTGCTTCGCGCCTGCCGAACACCTCCTGTTTCGCCCTGCCGGGCTGGAAGGGCGAGACGCAGGTGATGCAGATGGATCTGGCCGGATTCGCCGTCAGCGCGGGATCGGCCTGCTCCAGCGGCAAGCTGCGGCCGAGCGAAGTGCTTCGGGCCATGGGTCACGACGAGGAGACCGCGCGCAGCGCGATCCGGGTGAGCCTTGGGCCGGATGTGACGGAAGAGGACGTGCTGCGTTTTGCCGATGCCTGGCTGAAGCAGTACCGGAAGCATCGCGCCAGAGGCGCGTAAAAGATCGCGCCAGAGGCGCGTAACAGGAAGCATCGCGCCAGAGGCGCGTAACGGAAAGCGCCGGAGGCGCGTGGGTTCAGAGCGCCAGAGGCGCGCAAGACCAGCGCCTCGCGCGCGTGAGACATGCGCCGGAGGCGCCGCGGCGAAGCGCCGGAAGGCGCTTCCGACTTTTCGAGGCGCCCTCGGCGCACGGGGCCGCGGGCCGGCCGGGACAGGATGGCCGCAGGGCGGTCTGGACTTTGAGCGTGGCGCGCTGGCGTCGCGGATGGATGGGCGCCCCCGGGCGCGCGAGCGAACAGGACACGCCCCGGCGTGATGACAGGAGAGAACGCATGGCAGCCTTCGACAACGTGACCGTCAAGGAAGGGGTCGAGCAGGAAACCGTGGATGCGGTCGAGGCCATCTCGACCTATAAGTATGGCTGGGAAACCGACATTGAGATGGAATACGCCCCCAAGGGCGTGAATCCGGACATCGTGCGGCTGATCTCGGAGAAGAACGAAGAGCCCGAGTGGATGACCGAATGGCGCCTCAAGGCGTTCGAGCGGTGGACCCAGATGAAGGAACCCACCTGGGCGATGGTCGACTACCCCGAGATCGACTTCCAGGAACAGTATTACTACGCACGGCCCAAGAGCATGGCGACCAAGCCCAAGTCGCTCGACGAGGTCGATCCCAAGCTTCTGGCGACCTACGAGAAGCTCGGCATCCCGCTGAAGGAGCAGATGATCCTCGCGGGCGTCGAGGGCGCCGCCGACGCGCCCGCCGACGCGGTGAGCGCGCTCTCCGCGACCGCGGGCTCGGACCGCAGGGTGGCCGTGGACGCGGTCTTCGACTCGGTCTCGGTCGGCACCACCTTCAAGAAGGAGCTCGAGAAGGCAGGGGTGATCTTCTGCTCGATCTCCGAGGCGATCCGCGAGCACCCGGAGCTCGTGAAGAAATATCTCGGCTCGGTGGTTCCGGTCAGCGACAACTTCTACGCGACGCTCAACAGCGCCGTGTTCTCGGATGGCTCGTTCGTCTATGTGCCGCCCGGGGTTCGCTGCCCGATGGAACTCTCGACCTACTTCCGCATCAACGCCGAGAACACCGGCCAGTTCGAGCGCACGCTGATCATCGCCGACAAGGGCTCGTACGTGAGCTACCTCGAAGGCTGCACCGCGCCCAAGCGTGACACCGCGCAGCTGCACGCGGCCGTGGTCGAGATCATCGTCGAGGAAGACGCCGAGGTAAAATACTCCACGGTGCAGAACTGGTTCCCCGGCGACGAGAACGGCAAGGGCGGCATCTACAACTTCGTCACCAAGCGCGCGGATTGCCGCGGCGACCGGGCGAAGGTGATGTGGACCCAGGTCGAGACCGGCTCTGCCGTGACCTGGAAATACCCGTCCTGCATCCTGCGCGGCAACGAGAGCCAGGGCGAGTTCTACTCGATCGCCATCGCCAACAACCACCAGCAGGCGGACACCGGCACCAAGATGATCCACCTCGGCAAGGACACGCGCTCGCGCATCGTCTCCAAGGGCATCTCGGCGGGCGTGGCGCAGAACACCTACCGCGGCCTCGTGTCGATGCACCCCAAGGCCAAGAACAGCCGCAACTACACCCAGTGCGACAGCCTGCTGATCGGCGACAAGTGCGGGGCCCACACGGTCCCCTACATCGAGGTCAAGAACAACTCCTCGCGCTGCGAGCACGAGGCGACCACCTCGAAGGTCGACGACGAGCAGCTCTTCTACTGCCGCCAGCGCGGCATGGACGAGGAAGAGGCGGTGGCGCTGGTCGTCAACGGCTTCTGCAAGGAGGTGCTGCAGGCGCTGCCGATGGAGTTCGCCATGGAAGCGCAGGCGCTGGTGGCCATCTCGCTCGAGGGTTCGGTGGGCTGACGCCCGCCGCGACCGGGAGGGCTTCGGGATGCTCCAGCAACTCGCCCTGCAATCTTCAGGCGCCGGCATCGGCGTCTTCCTCGGCCTGCTGATCGGTCTGTCCCTGCGCAAGCGCAAGGGCAAGACCGAGGGGCTGCTGGGCGGCTCGATCCTTCTGACGGCAAGCGCCGCCGGTGGGCTCGCGCTGGTCGTCATGATGGCCGTGAACTACCTCGCGAACACCTGAGGACGACGGCGGGACCCCACGAGGATCGCACCAAGATCACATGGCAAACCCTTGGAATAAAACCATGATCATCACGACCACGAACAATGTCGAAGGCCACCGCATCACCGCCTACAAGGGCATCGTGGTGGGCGAGGCCATCATGGGCGCCAACATCGTCCGCGATCTCTTCGCGCAGGTCACCGACATCGTCGGCGGCCGTTCGGGCGCCTACGAGCGCAAGCTGCAGGACGCCCGCGAGGTGGCCTTCCGCGAGCTTGAACAGCGGGCAAAGGCGGTTGGCGGCAATGCCGTGGTCGGCGTGGACATCGACTACGAGGTGGTGGGCGACACGATGCTCATGGTCTCCGCCTCCGGAACGGCGGTTGTGATTGAGTGAGCGTCGCGGCGCCCATAACGCGCCCGGAGCTGACCATGCCCGAGGCCGAGGCCGCGCTGCTGCGCGAGCTCTACGCCGCGGCGGAGGTCATCCTCGAATACGGCTCGGGCGGGTCCACCGCCCTGGCCGCCGGGATGCCCGGCAAGTCGGTGTTCTCGGTCGAGAGCGACCGGGACTGGGCGCAGATGATGCGCGGCTGGCTGGCCGAGAACCCGCCCGCTACGGGCACCGAAGTGGATATCGTCTGGTGCGACATCGGCCAGACGAAGGACTGGGGCCACCCGGTCGACGAGAGCGAATGGCGCCGCTGGCCGCGCTACCCGCTCGAGGTCTGGGAGCTGCCCGAGTTCCGCCACCCCGACGTGGTGCTGGTGGACGGGCGGTTTCGCGAGGGCTGCGCGCTGGCGGCCCTGTTCCTGGCCGAACGGCCGCTGACGCTGCTGTTCGACGATTACGCCCAGCGGCAACACTATCACCGGGTCGAGGAATTCCTCGGCCGCCCAGAAATGACCGGGCGTCTCGCCCGGTTCGAGATCACCCCGCAGCCGGTGCCGCCCAAGCGGCTGCTGCGGATCATGCAACTGACGATGCGGCCCTGAACGCCGCGTGACGCGAACGCGGCCCGGGCGGGTCGAATGGAGAGAAAACATGCTGGAAATCAAGAACCTGCAGGTGAAACTTGAGGAAGAGGACAAGCAGATCCTCAAGGGTGTGAACCTGACCGTGGAAGCGGGCAAGGTGCATGCCATCATGGGGCCGAACGGCTCGGGCAAGTCGACGCTCTCCTACGTGCTGTCCGGCAAGGACGGCTACGTGGTGACCGAGGGCGAGGCCACGCTCGGCGGCGAGGACATCCTCGAGATGGAGCCCGAAGAGCGCGCCGCGGCGGGTCTCTTCCTTGCGTTCCAGTACCCGGTCGAGATCCCCGGCGTCGGCAACATGACCTTCCTGCGCACCGCGGTGAACGCACAGCGCAAGGCGCGCGGCGATGAGGAGATGTCTTCGACCGAGTTCCTCAAGGTCGTGCGCGAAAAGGCCAAGAGCCTGAAGATCGACGCCGAGATGCTGAAGCGCCCGGTCAACGTCGGCTTCTCGGGCGGCGAGAAGAAGCGCAACGAGATCCTGCAGATGGCGATGCTCGAGCCGAAGATGTGCATCCTCGACGAGACCGACTCCGGCCTCGACGTCGACGCCATGAAGCTGGTCTCGGACGGCGTCAACGCGCTGCGCGACGAGGGCCGCGGCTTCCTCGTGATCACGCACTACCAGCGCCTGCTTGACCACATCAAGCCGGACGTGGTCCACATCATGTACGACGGCCGCATCATCAAGACCGGCGGCCCCGAGCTGGCGCTCGAGGTCGAGACGCAAGGCTACGCGCACCTGATCGAAGAGGAGGCGTAAATGGCACTTCCGCAACCGAAGCAGACCGCGACCGACGCGCGCCTCGCCGCGCTCGACCTGCCCGAAGGCGGCTGGTCGGCGCCGGCGCGCCAGTCGGCGCTGGCCCGGCTGCAGGCGATGGGTCTGCCCGGCGCCCGTGACGAGTACTGGAAATACACCCGCCCCGACACGCTCGTGGCGGCCGAGGCCCCCACGGCCGCGGTGTTCCAGGGGGACGAGCCGCTGGTGTTCGACGGTGTCGATCGCCTGAAGATCGTGTTCCGCGACGGCGTCTTCGATGCCGAGGCCTCGGATCCGCTGGCGCTCGAGCACATCGAGATCGCCCGGCTCGCCGATGCGGCGGACATCCACTGGGCGCAGGATCTCTACGGCAAGCTCGAAGAGAACGGCCAGACCCCGGTCGAGCGGCCGCTCGCTGCGCTCAACACCGCCTTCGCAACCGACGGCATCCTGATGCGCGTCACCGGCAAGGTCTCGAAGCCGGTCGCGCTGATCTACTACCACGAGTCCGAGACCTCGGACGCGATCCTGCACCACGTGGTGAAGGTCGAGGAGGGCGGCGACGTCACCGTGCTCGAGAACGGACCCGCCGCGGCGCGTTTCAACAAGGTGATGGAAGTGGACGTGGCCGACGGCGCCGGGTTCCACCACATCCGGGCCCAGGGCCGCGACCACGAGCGTCGCGCCGCCACGCATATCTTCGCGCGGCTCGGCACCGAGAGCACCTTCAAGACCTTCACCCTCACGGTGAACGGCGTGCTGACCCGCAACGAGTGCGTGGTCGAGCTGACCGGTGACGACGCGGTCTGCCACATCGCGGGCGCCTGCATGGGCGACGGCGATTTCCACCACGACGACACGGTCTTCGTCACCCACGACGCGGTGAACTGCGAAAGCCGGCAGGTCTTCAAGAAGGTGCTGCGCAACGGCGCAACCGGCGTCTTCCAAGGCAAGATTCTGGTGAAGCAGGGGGCACAGAAGACCGACGGCTACCAGATCAGCCAGTCGCTGCTGCTCGACGAGGATAGCCAGTTCCTCGCCAAGCCCGAGCTCGAGATCTACGCCGACGACGTGGCCTGTTCGCACGGGTCCACCTCGGGCGCGATCGACGAGGACGGCCTCTTCTACCTGCGCGCCCGCGGCCTGCCGCGCGGCATCGCCGAGGACCTTCTGACCATCGCCTTCATCGCGGAAGCGGTGCAGGAGATCGAGGATGAGAGCCTGCAGGAAGAGATCGTCGGCCGGGTCGAGGCCTGGCTCCTGCGGCGCCGCGGCTGATGACGCTCTCGCGCGAGATCCTGGCCACCTACCGGGGGCCGGGGGCCGTCGTGCGGCGCCTGTTGCGACAGGGGCCGCGCGAGGACCGCGCGCTGATGTTCGTCATGGCCGCCTGCGGCCTGTTCTTCGTGGCGCAGATGCCGCAGCTCGCACGGCAGGCGCATCTGGCGGGGACCGAGCTCAACCCGATGCTCGGCGCCTCGCTGCTGGCTTGGCTGGTGATCGCGCCGCTCCTATTGTACGTGCTGGCCTTCGTCAGCCACCTTGCCGCCCGCCTCTTCGGCGGCAAGGGGTCGGGCTACGGCGCCCGGCTGGCGCTGTTCTGGGCGCTGCTGGCGGCGACGCCGCTGGTGCTGCTGAACGGGCTCGTCGCGGGGCTGGTGGGGACGGGGCCGCAGCTGACCATCGTGGGTCTGCTGTGGTTCGCGGTCTTCCTGTGGTTCTGGCTCGGCGGGCTCGTCGCGTCGCAGAAGGCGGCGGCGGAATGACCCCGGCGGGCTTCCTCCGGCTGGCGCTGCAGACGGTTGCGGCGCCGCGCGAGGTGGCACGCCTGCTGCTGGCCATGCGGCTGAGCCGCGAGGCGATCCTGACGGCGCTGGCGCTGGCGGTGGTGCTGAACGGGCTGGTGGCGGGGATCTCCTTCGCGCTGGTCCCGGCCGAGGCACTGCCCGCGCAGCTGGGCCCGGTCTTCGTCGCGGGGATCCTCGCGCTCGAGCTCGCGGTGACCATCGTCCTGCTCGGCGTGGTCGGGCGGGCGCTTGGCGGCACCGGGCGCGACATCGAGATCGCGCTGCTGCTCGCGTGGTTCCACGTCCTGCGGGCGCTGGCGCAGCTCGTCGTGCTGCTGGCGGGGCTGCTGTCCTCGGCCCTGGGCTCGCTCCAGCTGGTCGCCGCGCTGATGGCCGGCGTCTGGATCCTGATCAATTTCCTCGAAGTGGCGCATGGCTTCAACGATCTCTGGAAAGCCCTGCTGCTGCTCGTCATCGTGACCATCGCACTTGCCTTTGCGATGGTCCTTCTACTCGTGCTAGCAGGGGTCTCCCCCGAAACCATGGCAGGCTGATGTTTGACGTTTCCGAAATTCGCCGCGACTTCCCGATCCTCTCGCGTGAGGTCAACGGCAAGCCGCTCGTCTATCTCGACAACGGCGCCTCGGCGCAGAAACCGCAGGCGGTGATCGACGCCGTGACCCGCGGCTATTCCGAGGAATATGCCAACGTCCACCGCGGGCTGCACTACCTGTCGAACCTCGCCACCGAGAAGTACGAGGCGGTGCGCGGCATCACGGCGCGCTTCCTTGGCGCGAAGGACGAGGAAGAGATCGTCTTCACCTCGGGCACCACCGAGGGCATCAACCTCGTGGCCTATTCCTGGGCCATGCCGCGCTTCGAGCCCGGCGACGAGATTGTGTTGTCGGTGATGGAGCACCACGCCAACATCGTGCCATGGCACTTCCTGCGCGAGCGTCAGGGCGTCGTCTTGAAATGGGTCGATGTGGACGAGACCGGCGCGCTCGACCCGCAGAAGGTGATCGACGCCATCGGCCCGAAGACCAAGCTGGTGGCCGTCACGCAGCTTTCGAACGTGCTGGGCACGGTGGTGGACGTGAAGACCATCTGCCACGCCGCGCGCGAGCTGGGCGTGCCGGTGCTGGTCGACGGCAGTCAGGGCGCGGTCCACATGCCGGTCGATGTCGAGGACATCGGCTGCGATTTCTACGCCATCACCGGCCACAAGCTCTACGGCCCCTCGGGCTCGGGCGCGATCTTCATCCGCAAGGAGCGGCTGGCCGAGATGCGCCCATTCATGGGCGGCGGCGACATGATCCGCGAGGTCCACAAGGACTGCGTGACCTATGCCGACCCGCCCATGAAGTTCGAGGCCGGCACCCCCGGCATCGTCCAGCAGATCGGCATGGGCGTCGCGCTCGAATACCTGATGGCGCTGGGGATGGAGAACGTGGCCGCCCACGAGGCGCAGATCGCGGCCTATGCCGACGAGCGGCTGTCGGGGCTGAACTGGCTGCAGGTGCAGGGCAACGCGCCCGGCAAGGCGGCGATCTTCTCGTTCACGCTGGACGGCGCGGCCCATGCCCATGACGTCTCGACGATCCTCGACAAAAAGGGCGTCGCGGTGCGCGCGGGCCACCATTGCGCAGGGCCTCTGATGGACCACCTCGGGCTCTCGGCGACCTGCCGCGCGTCCTTCGCGCTCTACAACACCGAGGCCGAGGTCGACGCGCTCGTCGACGCGCTGGAACTGGCGCACGAGCTCTTCGCCTGACGGGCGCTTCGGTCTCGTCCTGAAAACGGCGCGCCACCTGCGGGCGGCGCGCCCCGGATGGCTCAGCCGCAGCGCAGCTCGTGGCCCAGCGGGATCGTGTCGCGGTTGGTCTCGATCCACTTCATCATCTTGCCCATGGTCATGTCGGCGCCGCCGAAGCCCTCCCACGGGGTGAAGTCGGTGTTGAGGATGCTCTCCGGATCGAGCCGCAGCAGCCGCACGAAGACCTGCGCCACGATGGTGCCGCCGACGCCGGTGAGCTTGCCGCCCGCGTCCGCCTCCTGCAGGCAGTAGAACCACAGCGGCGTCTTGTCGATATGCCGCGAGGTCAGCGCCTCGGGCGCCTTGAGCTCCTTGATGCCCAGATGCGGGGCATGGGCGTGAAGCCACCGCGCCACCTGCTGCCCCGAGGCCAGCTGCAGCGCCGTCCGGTCGCGCAGGATGTTGCGCAGTGCGAGCTTCTTGGCCTCGGCCACGGGCACCTCGATCGCGCCCCATTTTTCGGACTTGTTCACGATGCCATCCGGCAGCGCGAAGAGCGTCTCGGCCATCTTGGTGCCGACCGGCAGCGCCATCTGGGTGTTGCCGTCGTCGAGGTCGAAGAACATGTTCATGTGCATGTCGTCATCGGGCACCCGGGGGCTGAACGCCTTCATCATCGCAAACAGATCCCGCGGCTGCTCGTCTGCCCTCAGCTTGTAGCTCGGCTGCACCGTCGCGTGGCCAAAGCGGTAGGCCGCCCCGGAGAACTCCGCCGGCATGATCGGGCCATGCTTGCCGAAGACATAGGGCGCGGCGAGCGCCGCCTTGATGCAGGCCTTGTCGACGAAGGAGGGCAGGAGCTGGTTCAGCACCAGCCACTGGTAGTGCAGCCGGACGGTGCGGCGGACGTGCTCGAAGTCCATCAGCCGCGGCACCACGGTCTCGGTCCAGACGGTCTTGCGGATCGACATGCCGCCGACGCCGTGGACCATCCGGCTCACCTCGTTTTCCGCCCGCCCGCCGTCCTTGGCGTGGCTCATGAGGATGTTGTGCAGGCAGATGAAGGCGCCCTGGATCTGGCTCACGAGGATGTTCTCGTCGTTGCGCGGATCGCCGATCAGCGCCGTGCCCTTGGCGTTGCGGGCAAGGTCCAGCGGGCAGTCGTCGCGCCCGAAGAGCAGGTAGTCCTTGTGCTTGTTGTGGTAGAGATGCGGGCTCGCGTCGGGCCCGTCACCGTAGACGCAGTCGAGGTCGAGCGTCGGCGTGCGCACGTTGCGGATCGCGCGCGGGTCGATCTTCCTGCCGATGCTGCTGGTGGCGTCGAGCGTGATGTCATGGTCGACGAACTGGCCGAAGAAGGTCATCCCGGCCTCGGCGGGCCCAGGGGTGACCGTCGTGGTCTTCATGCCGTCGACAAGGGCGATGTAGGCGTCGAGGATTGCCTGGTGCGACAGGTTCCCGGTGATCTCGTTCGGCTTGCCGAGGAGATGGCCGAAATGCTGCGCCAGCGGCGGTTCGGTCAACAGGGCCTTGCCGTCGAGGCATTGCTTCACGAGGTAATCGTATCGGGACAGGGCGTGGGTCATACCGGTCATGCTGTGTCTCCTGAGAAAATGAATCTTTGAAAAAATGAGAGAATCTTGCTCACGGGTACAGTTTAGGGTTGATCCGTTATTCTGCCGTGAATGGTGTTCCGCAGGAGGCGCCTTGCGACATGATCTTTCGCGCTCATCTCTGACTGCGCTTGGCTTGGCGTCCGTGGATCGGGCCCCGCAGGGCGGCTCCGGGGCAGGGCGCGCGGCATGCCTGAGGGCATGACAAGGGAATGCCTCCCCGACGAAATTTCCCGATTGCGGGCGCCGCCACTTTGCCGTATCACCCCCAAGCGCAGGCACCCATAGCTCAGCTGGATAGAGTGTCGCCCTCCGAAGGCTGATGTCAAGGGGATGCCGTGATGAAGAGGACTAAGAAAGATACGTGATACCAAGCTCTTGCCGAGCAGATCGTTTTTCGATTTAAAGGCTGGAGAAGTCGCGTAAGCACTGCGTAAGCAGTCAGGGCCTGACGGTTCTGCTGCGCACCCATAGCTCAGCTGGATAGAGCGTCGCCCTCCGAAGGCGAAGGCCTCAGGTTCGAATCCTGATGGGTGCGCCATTAACCTCGAAATTCCAAGCTGTTGGGTTGGTCTGATCGCCTAGGAGGGCGAGGACGCGCCTTCTCGCGCGATGCAGGCCTGCAATTCAACCACTCCACTGCATTTGGGTTGCGAGGCTCAGTGGTGCCGTTCGGAAGGTTTGCCAGATTGGCGAGCAATGCCAGACGAAACGGAGGAGAAGGCCTGCTCCCACATCGGATCAAGGTCCGAAGCAAGAGCTTACTGTGCTCGTCGCTGAAACTCCCCGAGGTTTTCCCTGAAAACCGGACAGTGACGGAAGCCGCGATCTGATCTCTGCTAGTCGCCAGGAGGGATTAGATGAGAACATGTCTAATTGCCGGAAGAATGAAGCGGTCTCAGCCACTATCATCTGTTGATATCCTGAGAATCGTGCGATCCTTAGCGTGTCCTTCATGCAGATTTTCTGGCTGCCGCAGCAGATTTCGCGCCGCCTTCCGTCACACCCTTAACGTAGCGAGGAACGGTCGGACGGCAGTCAACAGGCCCAGCGGCCGGATGTAGAGCCAAGGGTTCGTCGCATGTCAGCCGGACAGCGTCCTGAGCGAAAAAGCTGGCTTACCGGATAGGCGAAAAAAGCCATCATGTTTCGTCGTTTGTTCTTGATTAAGGTGACTCATATAGACATTGTGTCAGAAAAATTCCCAGAGGCGCTTCGACACATGCAGGCTGACTTTTCCACACTTCTGGCACAAGCCGGATACTCTGTGCCCGAGGCCGCGCGCGTGCTTGGCTATTCAGAAGGCCACATCTATCGCTGGAAACGCGGTGAGGAGATCCCCCGCGACAGCGTGATCCGTCTTCTGAACATGGAGATCGAGCGGCGGCGCGATGCAGGCGATGCGGAAAAGACCTTTACGTTCATCGACCTGTTCGCGGGGATCGGCGGCCTGCGGCGGGCAATGGAGAGCGCGGGTGGGCGCTGTATCTTCACCTCTGAATGGGACAAGTACGCCCAGCAGACCTATATGGCGAACTTTCCTGACAACCGGCTTCCGGTGGGCGACATCCGGGAGGTAGACGCCGAAGACATCCCCGCGCATGACGTGCTGGTTGCGGGCTTTCCCTGCCAGCCCTTCTCGATCGCCGGGGTGTCCAAGAAGAACGCACTCGGCCGCGCGCATGGCTTTGACGATGAGACCCAGGGAACGCTGTTCTTCGATGTGCTACGCATCCTCATGCACCACCGTCCTGCGGCCTTCATGCTGGAGAACGTCAAGAATCTGAAAAGCCACGATAAGGGCCGCACCTTCGAGGTGATCCGCCGCAAGCTGACCGAGGAACTCGGTTACACGCTGGAGACCCGGATCATTGATGCCGGGCATTTCGTCCCGCAACATCGCGAACGGATTGTGATGGTCGGCTTCCGTGAAGCGACCGGGTTCAGCTTCGATGACGTGCATCTTCCGACTTACGGGACCAGGCGGATGCGCCATGTTCTGCACCCTGAAAATGGCACGGAACAGCCCGAGGGGCATTTCACCGTTGGGCCGGATGCTGTGGTCAGCGACAAATACACCCTGACCGACAAACTTTGGGCCTATCTGCAAGGCTATGCTGCAAAGCATAAGGCCAAGGGGAATGGGTTCGGCTTTGGCATGGTCGATGGTGACAGTATCTCGCGCACGTTGTCGGCCCGCTATTACAAAGACGGTTCCGAGATTCTGATCAGTCGGGGCGAAGGCAACAATCCGCGACGCCTCACGCCTCGTGAATGTGCGCGGCTGATGGGCTACCCCGATGACTTCCGGATTCCGGTGTCTGACACTCAGGCCTACAAGCAATTCGGCAACTCGGTGGCCGTGCCTGTATTTGCTGAGGTGGCAAAAGTCATGGCACCACATATCCTCGCACTGACGAGAGCTGAACCGCTTAAGAAAGTTGGCTGACGTTCACGACAGCAGAACCCGCAGCCGAAACATGGCGGCAATCAAGGGGGCTGATACCAAACCGGAAATGCTGATCCGGCGCGGGCTTCATGCACTTGGTTACCGCTACCGTCTCCACGACCGGAAACTGCCGGGTAGACCAGACATCGTGCTGGCAAAGCATGATGCGGTGATCTTTGTGAACGGCTGCTTCTGGCATGGGCACGCTTGCCCACTTTTTCGATGGCCTGCAACACGGCAGGATTTTTGGCGCGCCAAGATCACCGGCAACATCGAGCGGGACGCCCGGAATATCGACATGCTGATTGTTGCCGGCTGGCGTGTTGCGACGGTCTGGGAATGTGCGCTGAAGGGGCGCGGCAGGTTGCCGTCGGAGGCGGTGATTGACTCCCTCGCCCTATGGATATGTTCTGGCGACCAACGGCTGGAACTCGAAGGTCAGCATACAGAAACAGGCGGCCAGATTTGAGCGAGCAGGGTATTTTCGATTTTGACGAGGACGGCGGCGGTCAGGCCGGGCTTCTGACGGACCTGCTGAGCCGGGCTGAGCGGGTATTGGTCAAGAAGCTTTCGAACAATGACCGTGACTGGGCGCGCTATGCCAATAAGCACCAGGCCGGGGTCTATATCCCGGCGGAACAGCGCGAGGGCGGGTTCTTTCCGCCGCTGGAGGTCAAGGCGCGCAAAGACCCGGATTCGGCCCCGATCCGGGAGGCCTGGTTCGATACGCTCTGGCCACAGGCTTCAGGCGATGCGCAGGCCAAACGCACCCGGATTGTGCATTACACGAGCAAGGGCCCCGAGACGCATATGACGCGCCTGCCGAAAGAGTGCTTTGAGCATCTCTCGCCGGCTTCTTTCCTGATGATGGGGCGGTATCGGCAGGGCGAAGATACTGTCTACGAATGCCTGACCATTGATTCCGCCAGCGAGGAAGCGGATCTGCTTCTCCTGCAGCTCGACATCACACCGGATTTCCTGATTGGTGAGTTTGAACCCGCTGAGGTCAGGGCAAAGGAACAGGACCGGGTTCTTGATTTCGCGGAAGAACTGATCGCGGCCTGGAAGGCTGGTACGATCGTCGAGTTCGGCCTCGCCCGTGCTGCCATGCCGAAAACCGAAGAACTGGCCGGGCTGGCGCGCGACCGTTACCTCGAGATCTACGGACTGAACAGCCTCGATCCCTTCGCCATCGAACGCCCGGGTGATGCGCTCCGCGAGATCAGCCGCAGTATCGAATGGGATATGTTCCGAGACTTTCAGCGCCGCGAGCGGGCCGTCGAGCTGGTACGCATCGTCCTTGGCGACGCACCGCGCGACATGACCATCGCAGAGATCATCCGGCAGCTGATCAATGAACTGCCCCGGATCGACGCGCTGATGCTGTCGGCCAGCCAGCAGAGGAAATCCAGGGCGGGCTATTCCTACGAACACCATATTGAAGCGATGCTGAGCGGGGGAAAAATCCCGTTCGAAAAACAGGTCGTAATCGAGGCGAAGAAGCGCCCCGACTTCATTCTTCCCTCACTGGCCTTCATCAGCAGCGGCGAAGTCATCGCCGCAACCGGTCTGATCCTGAGTGCGAAGACCACCCTGCGCGAACGCTGGAAGCAGGTTGAGCGGGAGAAAGGCGAGCGCAGGCTCTACCTGACCACGGTCGATGAAAACATTGCGGGCAATGCCATTCAGGATATGGCAGGCATCGGCGTGCAACTGGTGATCCCCGAAAGCCTGATGGACGCCAAAGAGACCGAATACGCCGGACACGCGAACGTGCTGACCTTCCGGCGGTTCTGCGATGAAGTTATTCTGCCGAACCTGAAAGTATGGGTTTAGCAACGAGATCGGTTTTCTGGGATAGGGTCTGCAAGGGGCAGCCCATTGCGCAGCGGAGAAATCGCTGCGCAGCGTCGTATGTATGCCTCAGTCGCGAACGGCTTGATCTGTGATGCCGTGTCTGCTTTCAGGGTGGCAGCTGCTGAATGTGGGTACGGCGTAGCCCTGGTTAGTTAAGCACTGTTACATCCCCACCTGATGGCAAGGTATGCCCGGAGGCGCTATCACTCTGACGATGCCGGCAGGAGGAGGGTCATCCAGGCCCGCGGCACCGCCTTGAGGGCCGGGCCCTCTGCGCTCACCGATCAGAAGGCTTTGTCCTGGGCTGATGCATGCGTCGGCTGGTGTTCTTGCGGAAGGTGTTGCGGAGATCCTTGTTGATCAGCTCGATGTCGAACCAGTCCGGATCGAAATTCCCGCCGGCCCAGCGAAGGTTGGAGCTGTGGTCCTCATGGTTCGGATCGCGGATGATCTCGAGGAAATCGGCATAGGACCAAGGGCCGCCGACGTCCTCGGGCGGCCGGGCACGGGCCCCTTCGGTGCATTCTGCGTGGCGGGGCAGGGGATCGAGGGATAGCCACTCCTCGATCCGGATCACATGGGTCCAGTCATCGCCAAAGTCGTAGAGGTAAGTGAAGGTCAGATCCTGGCCGGTGAAATCCGCCAGCCTGACCCCGGTGTAGTCGAAAATCTGCGGCCCGCCGAAGCCATCCTCAAGCTGATCGGGGTCGCCATAGCGCAGCCCGCCGATCCGGAACCCATGCAGATGGCTGTCGGTCCAGCTGAACGCGGCCTGCAGCACCAGATGCAGCCTGTCGAGCGTCCAGTCCGACGGCACGACAAGTCGCCGCCAGATCGGCGGGTCGATCTCCGCCAGAGAGACAAGCAGGCGGATGGCATTCGCGGGCTGGTACAAGGCAGGTCCTCCTGATCAGATCGCAAAATCCTCGAGCGATTTTCCCGCAGCCAGCGCCTCGGCGATCCATGCCGGTTTGCGCCCACGGCCGGACCAGGTGATTTCGGCGTTTTCCGGATGGCGGTACTTGGGCGCAGACGCCGCGCGTTTCCGGGAGGGAGCGGCTTCCGCAAGCTCGTCGAAACTGAAACCGAGCTCGCGGGCCAAGTCGTCAACCTTGGCGCGGGCCTCGGCCTTGCGACGGTCCTCGAAACTGGCGATGGCCTTGGCAACATTCTTTTGCAGCTGCTTCAGCTCGGGGAGCGACAAGGCGTTAAGATCGATATCCGTCATTTGGTCCTCATTTGTTGCCCGGTGGATTTGAGCCCGAGCGCTCTGGAAGGAAGGCGTCTGGCGCTGGAAAGCAGGCACCGCGATTGCGTGTCAGATAAGCGCAGATATCCTGGGGAATACAACACGGCGGGTATTGGGGGGGGCGCGAGTGGTGGCTTTTGCCTTTTTCACGGTTGGCTCGGCTGAATGCGAGGATTGTCTGGGGGAACGGCTTCCCCCTGGTCGGCATTGGCGTTGCCGACCGACACCCCCATCAGGGGGAGCCCCTGCAACGCCCCCTTCAGAGTGAAAGTGCGGGCGGGTTTTCCGTGACGGGTTGAGGGCTGGAGGAAAGGCCTCCGGCGCCCGTCGCGGAGATCATCCCGATGGCCAGAGAGCATCGCGCGGCCCGCAAGAGCGGTCCGCGCAAGAACCTTTATAACGACATCACCGACAAGATCATCGCCGAGCTGGAGGAAGGCCGGCTGCCCTGGGTTCAGCCCTGGGGGACGGCGGCGGCGCAAGCGCCGCTCGCCATGCCGTGCAACGCCAGCACAGGTCGGCAATATTCCGGGATCAATGTCCTGATCCTCTGGGGCGCGGTCATCCAGCAGGGCTATCCAACGCAGCACTGGCTGACCTTCCGCCAGGCGCTGTCGCTTGGCGGCAATGTCCGCAAGGGCGAGCGGGGAACGACCGTCGTCTATGCCGACCGTTTCACGCCTGACGACGAGAAGCTCCGCGCCCGGGAGACCGGGGAGGATGCGAACAGCATCCCGTTCCTGAAGCGCTTCACCGTGTTCAACGCGGCGCAATGCGAGGGTTTACCCGACGATATCGCCGTCGAGGCGCCACCGCCACCGCCCGGGCTCATCGAGCCTCGGGTAGAGGCACTGATCGCGGCGACCGGTATCGACTTCCGGATCGGCGGCAACCGCGCCTTCTATGTCCCCGCGCTCGATTATGTGCAGGTGCCACCTCCGCAGGCCTATTTCGAGCCGATCAACTGGCACCGGACCACCCTGCACGAGATGGGGCACGCGACAGGACATGCCTCACGGTTGGGGCGGGACTTCTCGGGCGGTTTTGGCACGAAGAAATACGCCTTCGAGGAACTGATCGCCGAGATTTCGAGCGCGTTCTGTTGCGCCTCGCTCGGGATCGTCCCGACTGTGCGCCACGCCGATTACATCGGCTCCTGGCTGGAGGGGATGCGCGAGGATTCCCGCGCGATCGTCCGCGCCGCCTCGCAGGCCAGCAAAGCGGCC
>Ga0208328_1000108_pt1 | contig 46282 bp, 48 predicted proteins | sample DeeseametaMP2633_FD_184170 | JGI IMG/M metagenome (GOLD analysis project Ga0208328, IMG submission 184170) | Marine microbial communities from the Deep Atlantic Ocean - MP2633 (SPAdes) | ecosystem: Environmental > Aquatic > Marine > Unclassified | place: Northeast of Antigua and Barbuda, North...
CCGGCAGGCCGACCCTTCCCGCTTCTTCGAGGGCTTCTGGGCCAGCGCCGACACGCCGTCGCTGGTCTTTGCCCCCGAGGACGCGATGCCGGCCTCGCGCCGCAACTGACCGCGCCTCGACCCGGCCGACAAAGCAGCCCAAAAGAAAACGCCCCGGCACGATGACCGGGGCGTTTCACTATCCAGAGGGTGGGCAGCCTCAGTCGGCTGCCTCTTCCTTCTTCGATTTCTTCTCTTCCGGCAGCTCTTCACCGGTTTCCTGGTCGACCATCTTCATCGCCAGGCGGACCTTGCCGCGGTCGTCGAAGCCAAGCAGCTTGACGTAGACTTCCTGGCCTTCCTTCAGAACGTCCGAGGGATGGTTCAGGCGGCGGTTCTCGATCTGGCTGACGTGCACGAGGCCGTCACGCTTGCCGAAGAAGTTCACGAAGGCGCCGAAGTCGACGATCTTCACGACCTTGCCCTTGTAGACGTGGCCTTCCTCGGGCTCTGCGACGATCGAGTAGATCATGTCGTAGGCCTTCTGGATGGCCTCGCCGTTGGCGGAGGCGATCTTGATCACGCCATCGTCGTTGATGTCGACCTTGGCGCCGGACACTTCGACGATCTCGCGGATCACCTTGCCGCCCGAACCGATCACTTCACGGATCTTGTCGGTCGGGATCTGCATGGTCTCGATGCGCGGTGCGTGGACCGAGAACTCGCCGGCTTCGGTGAGCGCCTTGGCCATTTCGCCGAGGATGTGCAGACGGCCTGCCTTGGCCTGCGCCAGAGCCTGCTTCATGATCTCGGGGGTGATGCCCGCGACCTTGATGTCCATCTGCAGCGAGGTGATGCCGTTCTCGGTGCCTGCGACCTTGAAGTCCATGTCGCCGAGGTGATCCTCGTCGCCAAGGATGTCGGTCAGGACCGCATACTCACCGTCGTCTTCCAGCACGAGGCCCATGGCCACACCGGCCACCGGCGCCTTGAGCGGAACGCCCGCGTCCATCATCGACAGCGAGCCGCCGCAGACGGAAGCCATCGAGGACGAGCCGTTGGACTCGGTGATCTCGGAGACCACGCGGATGGTGTAGGGGAAGTCGGTCGGGGCGGGCAGCACGGCCTGAAGCGCGCGCCATGCCAGCTTGCCGTGGCCGATTTCGCGACGACCGGGCGACCCCACGCGGCCAACCTCACCGACCGAGTACGGCGGGAAGTTGTAGTGCAGCAGGAAGTTCGAACGGAAGTTGCCGTGCAGGGCGTCGATGATCTGCTCGTCGTCGCCGGTGCCCAGCGTGGTCACGACCAGCGCCTGGGTTTCGCCACGGGTGAACAGCGACGACCCGTGGGTCCGCGGCAGCACCGAGGTTTCCGACACGATCGGGCGGACCTGGTCGAGCGCGCGGCCGTCGATGCGGCGCTTGTTCTTCACCACGTCGGCGCGGAGCACGTTGGACTCGAGCTTCTTCAGCGCGGAGCCGAGGTTCGCGTCCTCGAGCTGCTCTTCGGTGAGCTGGCCCTTGATCTCTTCCTTGACGGCGGAAACGGCGGCAACGCGTTCCTGCTTGTCCGAGATCGCGTAGGCGGCGCGCATCTTCTCTTCACCGAAGCCCTTCACCACTTCGAAGAGCTCGGAGTAATCCGGCGCCTGGAAGTCGAACGGCTCTTTCGCGGCTTCTTCGGCCAGCGAGATGATGAGGTCGATGACCGGCTGGATCTGCTCGTGCGCGAAGGTCACGGCGCCCAGCATCTCGTCCTCGGTCAGCTCGTAGGCTTCCGATTCCACCATCATCACGGCGTCCTTGGTGCCGGCGACGACGAGGTCGAGACGCTGCTCGGGGTTGTTGCGCAGCCCCTGCATGTCGTCGACGGTCGGGTTCAGCACGTATTCGCCATCCTCGAAGCCGACGCGGGCACCGGCGATCGGGCCCATGAACGGCACGCCCGAGATGGTCAGGGCGGCGGAGGCGGCGATCATCGCGACGATGTCGGGATCGTTGACGAGGTCGTGGCTGAGCACGGTGCACATCACCAGCACTTCATGCTTGAAGCCGGGGACGAACAGCGGGCGGATCGGGCGGTCGATCAGGCGGGCGGTCAGCGTTTCCTTTTCGGTCGGCCGCGCCTCGCGCTTGAAGAAGCCGCCGGGCACCTTGCCCGCGGCATAGTATTTTTCCTGGTAGTGGACGGTCAGCGGAAAGAAGTCCTGACCCGGCTTCGGCTCTTTTGCGAAGGTCACGTTGGCCATGACGCTGGTTTCGCCAAGCGTGGCGATGACCGAGCCGTCGGCCTGACGGGCAACCTTGCCCGTCTCAAGAGTGAGGGTCTCTTCGCCCCACTGCATGCTTTTCTTCGAAATGTTGAACATGGTCGTATCCTGTAAGGGAGCGCTCGCAGGCCCTCCTGCGTCTCCCGTTTGCGTGGCGGCCCCATTGCCGCCGCCCCCTTATCCTCTTGCACGCGCCCGGGGGCTGAAGGCGTCACGTCTCAGATGGGAGGGGCCATACAAGAGTTTGGCCAACAGGGAAAGGAAAATACATGCGCAGGGGCGCCGGGACGCCTGTGAATAGGGCAGTCCGGGCGCCCTGCCCCGCGGTCGCAGCCGCGGGAACGGCTCAGAAGGTCCAGATATCGGCGAGCACCCGCGCGGGCTTTTCCTTGACCCGCTCCGGCGCCGGGCTGTCGTAGACCGCCAGCCATTCGCCGGGCTTCAGCCACGCCACGATGCCCTCGGGGTGATCCACCGCGCCGCGATAGGGCAGCTCGGCCAGCGTCTCGACCTTGGCGGGCTCCACGAGGCCCGAGGTCACGTCCGCCACCGCGTCGCGCCAGCGCAGCACCTCCGAGGGCCCGTCCCCCGCCAGCGCCGTGCCGGTCAGGACGATGAGGTCGTCGCCGTCGAAGCTCAGGTCGCGGACGCCCTGCCCGGTGGTGTTGATCAGGTGCTTGCGGTAGCGCATCCCGTCGGCCAGCCGGCGCGGCTTGAGGTGGCCGTTCTTGGTCACCTTCATCTCCATGTCGAGGATCACGGCGCGGCCGCGCAGCACCGGGCCGCGCAGCCCCAGCCAGACCCGCAACCCCTTGACCGCGATGCCCTCGATGTCGAGCCCGTTCTCCTTGCTCGGGATCGAAAGGAAGCGGTCGAGGTGCGGGTCGCCCTTCAGCCATTTCTTCAGCGCGCTCTTCTTGCCCTGTTTCACGTGGGCCATCCGGCGCGCGCCATCCCGGGCGACCGGGCGCGGCGCCCCGTCTTCCATCACCAGCGGCAGGCGCCCGAGAAAGGCGCGGTTCTCGTCCCAGTCGATGTCGGCCATGCGATCGAGCGCGGCCTTGGGGTCGTCGTCATCGTCGGGCTTCTCGCGCTTCAGCGAGTGCGAACCGCAGACCCAGATCCAGTCGCCGTCCACCGCCAGACCCTCGATGTCCATTTCGCCATCGGGGCCGTCGGGAAGCTCCACCAACTCGCCGAGGTTGAAGTGGACGTGGTTGCCGTAGCCCGACTTGTCCGGGGTCAGCCGGTCGATGCCGGCGGTCTCGTCGCACGACAGGAACAGGGTCTCTCCGTGCACCGTGATGGTGGAGAGATCCTTGTGGATCGGGTCGTCCACGGAAACGAAGGCCTCCTTGTCCTTGAAGGTCAGGAGGAGGGTCTCGGCTGGCTGCAGATCATGGCTCATGGCCTTTCTACGCAGAACCACCCGCACAGGTTCCGGGCGCCCGCGCGGGACCGAGACCATCGGCTATGCGGACCGGAACGCCCCTTGGCGCTAGACTGGCGTCACCCCACCCCGGAGGTCCCCATGTCACGTTCTGCCATTTCCGTCACGCTGACCGGCCTCGCATGGCTCGCGTCCGCGCCCCTTCACGCCGATCCCACGCCGGTCGCGGTCTTCGACATGAGCTTCATCAACTTCAGCCAGGAGGTCGACTACGGCGCGACAAACGAGGCCGAGCACGCGCGCATCGCCATGCTCAACCAGCACCTGCGCGAGCGGCTGGACGAGAGCGGCAGGTTCCGGGTCGTCGACCCCGCCCCGGTGAGCGCCGAGCTCGCGATGCACGGCGAGGCCTTCACCTGCAACCATTGCGAGGCGGCGCTGGCCCGCAAGCTTGGCGCGGGCCTGTCGATCACCGGCGCGGTGCAGAAGATGTCGGTGCTGGTCCAGACGGTGATCCTGCGCGAACGCGACAGCGACACCGGCGAGATCGTCGCGCTCTACCAGACCGACATTCGCGGCAACACCGACATCGCGTGGAAGCGCGGGCTGGATTTCCTCATCGACAACCGGCTGCTGACCGACCACCCGTGAGAGCCGGGCAAACGAAAACGCCCGCTCCTGACGGAACGGGCGTTCGAATCCGGTCGGGCGGCAAAGCCGTCCGCGAGTGCCTTAGCGGCGGATGCCGAGGCGCTGGATGAGGTCGAGGTAACGAGCCTCTTCCTTGCCCTTCAGGTAGTCCAGCAGCTTGCGGCGCTGAGCCACGAGCTTCAGAAGGCCACGACGCGAGTGGTTGTCCTTCTTGTGGGTCTTGAAGTGCTCGGTCAGGGTGGTGATGCGGCTGGTGAGGATGGCCACCTGAACTTCGGGCGAACCGGTATCGCCTTCCTTGGTGGCGAATTCCTTCATCAGGCGGTTTTTCTCTTCGACGGTGATCGACATCGGGGTCTCCTTTGGGTTGGTGTGAATGGCGCAAGCCGGGATGTCGTCCAGCAGGGCCCGTGGAGATACCCGCCCCCTCGTGGAGCGGATGCGCGCGTATAGGGCAATTCGCACGGTTTGGAAAGGCGATTCCGCGGGCGCCCCGACCGGCGCGGTCAGAGCCCGCCCAGCGCCGGCATGGCGCTTTCGCCCACCAGCACGATGCTGGCCAGCGGCGGCGCGTCCGCGAGCGGCATGGTCGCCAGCACCTCGCCATCGAGCACGATCTCGACCATGCCCTCGACCGTGTCGCTGTCGCGCAGCTCGAGCTCCGGCTCGACCTCGTCGTCGCTGTCGTCGTAGATCACCACCATCTGGTCCTCGGAGGCGTCGAAGTCCATGAGCTGCGCGGCCTCGGCCTCGCCGATCCAGTCGCCGAGCGCGAAGAGGTCGGGGCCGCTGCCGCCGGTCGCGACGTCGCCCGCCCCGATCTCGAGCGTGTCGTCGCCGTCGCCGCCGTTGAGGTAGTCGAGCGCGTCGGTGTCGGTGCCGACGCCGTCGCGCAGCACGCCTGAGAGCAAATCGTCGCCCCCGCCGCCGAAGAGCGTGTCCTCGCCTGCGCCGCCGATCAGCGTGTCGGCCCCCTCGCGCCCGTGCAGCGCGTCGTTGCCGGCGCCGCCCAGCAGGGTATCAGCACCGAGCCCGCCCTGCAGCTCGTCCGCGTCGTCACCGCCGTCGAGCGTGCCGCCGCCGTCATGGGCATAGAGCAGGTCGTCGCCGTTGAGCCCGAGCAGGGTATCTCCGCCGCTGTCGCCGTGCAGGGTGTCGCTGCCGTCGCCGCCAATCAGCGTATCGGCCCCTTCGCCGCCCACGAGCTCGTCGTCGCCGCCGAGCCCGTCGATCCTGTCGTCACCCGCGCCGCCACCGATGACATCCGTGGCGTCGGTGCCCGCGATCAGGTCGTCGCCGTCGCTGCCGGTGTAGATGAGCCCCTGCCCCGAGGCACCATCCTCTGCGCCGTCTCCGGCACCGTCCTCGGGCGTACCGTCGTCGCCGAATTCCATGCCCGGCAGGCCGAAGGCCGACGTCACCTCGTCGACGACCTCCTCGGTGTCTTCGGGCCGGACATCGTCGCCTGCCTCGTCCGAGGCACTCTCATGGGTGCCGAAGACCGCCAACGAGCCCAGCACCATCATCCCCATCAATCCGGCCAACCAGAGCATCCGCGAACCTCACGCAAGGGCGAGGCCGGATATTCCGCGATCGGATCCTGGTTTTCAAAGCTATTCGCCTCACACGGTTAATCGACGCGACAGGTCTCAGGATCTGGCCGTAGGCGCCGCGTAGCGCGTCTCGGCCGGCCATGGTGTCGGCGCCACCTCGTAGGAGACGTAGAGCGGATGGCGGGGGTGGCCGTCGCGGGTCAGGCCAAGGTGATGCAGCTCACCCGCAAGGGCAGCCGCGATCCCGGGCCCGCGCTCCAGATGCGCGCCGTGTACGCCCCACGCCCCCAGCGTCATTCCCGCCTCGCCGTGCCACGCCATCAGCAGCGCGTCGTTCTCCTCGCCCACCGGCTCCGCCGCACGCCGCAGGTCCGCCGGGCGGGTCGCCCGCCACGCAAAGAGGTTCGCGATGCGCATGGCCCCGAAGCCGAGCAGCACCGCGCGGCGCTGGCAGCGCTCGATGGTGGGGTCGTTCCGCAGCTCGTCGGCGGTCGAGGGGTTGAGCATCACGTAGAGCAGCGGGCGCCCGGTGCCCCAGCGCCGTTCAAGCCCGTAGCGGTAGCGCTCGCAGGGGGAGTAGAGGGCGCGCGACGCGACGCCGTCGGCCTCATGGCAACGTTCGATCATGGCGCCGGAGACTGCCGCCGTGGCGCGCGCTCCGCAAGCCCCTCCGTGCGCCCCGTTGACACCCCCGGACCCGCGGCGCACCTTCGCCACGAACATCAAGACGGGACATTCCATGGACATCGACCGGATCGACGCCGCCGCCGCGCGGCTGGCGGGCCACGCACGCCGCACGCCGCTGCTTTCCTCCCCCTTCCTTGACGAGATCGCGGGCCGCCGCGTGCTGGTCAAGGCCGAGTGCCTGCAGCACACCGGCAGCTTCAAGTTCCGCGGGGCGTGGTCGGCGATCTCGAAACTCGCTCCCGAGGACCGTGCCGCGGGCATCATCGCCTTTTCCTCGGGCAACCACGCGCAGGGCATCGCCGCCGCGGCGAAGATGCACGGCGTGCCCGCCGTGATCGTCATGCCCTCGGACGCGCCCGCCGCGAAGGTCGCCGGCACCCGCGGCCTCGGCGCCGAGGTGGTTCCCTATGACCGCGCCACCGAGGACCGCGACGAGATCGGTGCCCGTCTCGCCGCCGAGCGCGGGCTGACGCTGGTCAAGCCCTTCGACGAGCCCGAGGTGATCGCCGGACAGGGCACCTGCGGGCTCGAGATCGCAGAACAGGCCGCCGAGGCTGGTGTCACCGAGGCCGATGTCATCGTCTGCTGTGGCGGTGGCGGGCTGACCTCGGGCATCGCGCTGGCGCTCGAGGCGCGGGCGCCGGGGATGCGGGTGCGGCCCGCCGAGCCCGAGGGCTTCGACGACGTGACCCGTTCGCTCGCCTCGGGCGAGATCGAGAGCAATGCGCAGCTCTCGGGCAACATCTGCGATGCGATCATCACGCCGCGTCCCGGCAACATCACCTTCCCGATCATGAAGCGGCTCTGCGGCCCGGGTCTGGTGGTCACCGAGGAAGAGGCCCTGCGCGCCATGCACGCAGCCTTCCGTCACCTGAAGATCGTGGCCGAGCCGGGCGGCGCCGTGGCGCTGGCCGCGGCGCTGTACCATGGCTCCGAGATCGAGGGCGACGCGGTCATCTGCACCGTCTCGGGTGGCAACGTCGACCCGGAGGTCTTCCGCCGGGCGCTCGACACCACGTTCTGAGCGATGCGCAGGTCCGGCAGGCTCAGTCGTCGAGCCGCCGGGCCTCGTCGAAGAGCATGACCGGGATGCCGTCGCGGATCGGATAGGCGATCCGGGCGTTCTTGCTCACCAGTTCCTGACGCTCGGGGTCGTACTCCAGCGTCGCGTGGGTCGCCGGGCAGACCAGCGCCTCGAGCATCCGCCGGTCGAAGGGGGGGCTTGCGTGGCCTGCCGCCCCTGCCGTCACTGCGTCGTTCATTGCATCGTTCCTTCTCCGCCGCCGCCGCGCAGCGCGTACTCGATGAGGGTCACCAGCGTCTCGCGCCGGGTCTCGAGAGACGGCGCCTCGAGCAGCGCCTGCTTGTCCTCGGGCTCGAACTCCAGGAGCATCGAGAGCGAGTTGATCAGCAGCTCGTCATCGGCGTCCTTGAGCGTCGCCCAGTCTGCCGACAACCCGCGCGCCTCGAAATAGCGATCGAGCGTCTCGAGGAAGCGCTTGCGGTTGAAGGCCTCGTCCGCCTCGGTGCCGCCAAGATCGCGCTCGAACCCGTCCCAGCTTACGTCGCAGCGGCGATAGGGCGTGAACCCGTCCACCTCGTGCAGCACGCGGAACCGCGACAGCCCGAAGAGCGTGATCATGTAACGCCCGTCCTCGGTCTCGGAGAATTGGGTGATGCGTCCGGCACAGCCGATCCGGTGCAGCCCGCAGCCGCCTTCGCGGGCCGCGAGCCGGTCGGGCTGGATCATGCCGATGACCCGAGCGTCCGTCTTCAGCGCATCATCCAGCATCGCGAGGTAACGCGGCTCGAAGATGTGCAGGGGCAGCCGGGAGCGCGGCAGCAGCAACGCACCCGGCAGGGGAAAGATCGGGACCGTGCCCGGAAGGTCGATGCGTCTGGACATGGACACCGAGCTAGTCCGCTCGGGCCATCAGGCAAATATCATCGAGCTGAGTTTTCTCCGGCCGTTCAGCACCACCGGATCATTGGCCTTGAGCGCCTCGAAGATGGTGAAGAGCTGGGTCTTGGCCGCGCCCTCGTTCCACTCGCGATCGCGGCGGAATAGCTCGAGAAGCTGATCGACGGCACCGGCGGCGTCGCCCTTGGCATAAAGCGCCTGGGCAAGGTCGAACCGGGCCTGGTGATCGGCCGGGTCGGCCTCGACCTGCGCGGTGAGCTCGGCCACCGGGCCGGCATTCTCGGCCTGACGCGCCAGCGCGAGCTGGGCGTGGGCCGCCTCGAGCTCGGCGGATTTCGAGATCTCCATCGGTGCGCCGTTCAGGATCGCCTCGGCTTGGTCGAGATCGTCCATCGCGATATGCGCACGCACGAAACCGCCATAGGCCGCAGCGTTGACCGGGTCTTCCTCGAGGATCGCAGCAAACGTCTGCGCCGCATCCGTCGCGGCGCCCTGCTCGAGCATTTCCTCGGCGGCGGCCACCGCATCGTCGAGCCCGCCGCTCGCGTCCCCACCCGAGACCTGCACGACGCGGTCGATGAAGGCCTTGAGCTCGGAGGCCGGAAGCGCGCCCTGGAAGCCGTCCACCGGCTGGCCCTTGTAGAAGGCATAGACCGTCGGGATCGACTGGATGCGGAGTTGCGAGGCGATCATCTGCGCCTCGTCCACGTTCACCTTGGCCATCACCACGGCGCCGCGCGCAGCTGTCACCGCCGCCTCGAGCGCCGGTCCGAGTTGCTTGCAGGGGCCGCACCACGGCGCCCAGAAATCGACGATGACGGGGACCTCCTGCGAGCGGTCCACGACCTCGGCCATGAAGTCGGCTTCGGAGACATCCTTGATCAGGTCGCCCTGCGGCGCCTGCGGCTTGCTACCCAGTTCCAGCATCTTTTCCTCCGCTGCTTGCGGTTCTGTCCTGCTGACAGATGGCGCATGGTCCGCAATGATGCAAGGCCCGTGGCCGGCACAGTGCCATCCACCGCTCCCGCCGCGGGGCCCGTGGCCGGCTCAGTCGCGGTCCAGCTCGGCCCAGATCGGCAGGTGGTCCGAGGCCACCCGCGCCGCGCCCTCGCGCATCACGCCCATCTCCTCGATGCGCAGCGCGTTGCCGTAGGCAAAGCCGTCCAGCGCCGCCACCGGCCGCGCCGCGTGGTAGCTGCGCCCGGGCAACACAAGCTTGAAGTCATTCTCCCACGGCTCGTAGCCGCGCACGTCGGACCATTCGTTGAAATCGCCCGCGATGAAGGCCGTGGTCTCGATGCCGCGCAGGTGCTCCCGGATCGCGGTCATCTGCAGCAGCCGGAAGCGCCGCATCAGCCCGAGATGGGCGCCCACGAAGTTGATGCCCTCGACCTCGACCAGCACCGCGCCGCGCGGCTCCAGCCCCGGCAGCTCGAGCCGCCGCACGCCGCCGCTCTGCAGCCCCTTGCGCACCAGCATGGCGTTGCCGTGCCAGCCGATGCTGACGTCGTTGACCGAAACGTCGGCCACCTCGTAATCCGTCTCCTGCTCGATGAGGAAGCGCGGGATCGCCGTCGGCCGCGGGCCGAGCCGCAGGTCGGCCTCCTGCAGCATGACCACGTCGGCGCCGATCTTGTTCAGCACCTTGAGGATCCGCGCCGGATCGCGACGGCGGTCGAGGCCCATCGCCTTGCGGATGTTGTAGCTTGCAACCTTCAGCCGCATCGACCCGCTCCTACAGCACCGGCGCGATCAGGCGCGTCACCCGCGCCCCGATCCGCAGCCAGAGCGGCTGCTGGTCCAGCGACTGGCCGAGCGGCTCGGCATTGGCGAAATCTGTCTTGAGCATGGCCTCGACACGGGCGGCGAAGGGCTCGTCGAACACAGCCGCCATGGTCTCGAAGTTCAGCCGGAACGAGCGGTTGTCGAGGTTGGCGGTGCCGATGCCCACGAAATCGTCGTCGGTGAGGATGACCTTCTGGTGCAGGAAGCCGGGCTTGTAGCGCCAGATCTGCACGCCCGCCTCGCGCACCTCGTCGAAATACGAGAAGGCCGCCAGCCACGTCGTCCAGTGGTCGCGCCCCTCGGGCAGCAGCACCCGCACGTCGCAACCCCGGAGCGCGGCCATTTTCAGCGCCGTCAGGATGTCGCCGTCGGGCACGAAATAGGGCGTGGCGATCCACACCCGCTCGCGCGCCTCGGAGATCGCGTTGAAGAAGAACAGCGCGCCGGTGTCGAGCGTGTCCACCGGGCCGCAGGGCACGACGAGCGCGTCGGCACCGTCGGGATCGGGCTCGGGCGTCCAGAAGAGCTCGGTGCCGAGCGCCTCGTCGGTGGCCCAGTGCCAGTCCTCGACATAGGTGAGCTGCAGCTGCGCCACGGCAGGCCCGGCGAGCTTGAGATGTGTGTCGCGCCAGTGCCCGAAGGCCGGGTTCAGCCCGCGGTAGGTGTCGGACATGTTGAGCCCGCCCATGAACGCGGTCTCGCCGTCCACGATCACCGTCTTGCGGTGGTTGCGGAAGTTGATCTGCAGCCGCGAGGTCGGGCCGCGCACGTCGCGCGGGTTCAGTACCTTCACCCCGGCGGCGACCAGTCGCTCGCGGTAGGACGCGGGCAGCCCGTAGCAGCCGACGCCGTCGAAGATCATCCGCACCTCAACACCGCGCGCGGCGGCGGCGATGAGGTGGTCGGCGAAGGTCCGTCCGGTGTCGTCGTCGGCGATGATGTAGTACTGCACCAGCACGTAGCGCTGCGCCTTGTCGATCTCTGCGAAGATCGCCGCGAAAGTGTCGTCGCCGTCGATCAGCAGGGTCAGCGCATTGCCCCCGGCGACCGGCATCTCGGCCAGCGTCTCGAAGGCGCGGAACGCCGGCTTGCGCTGCCGCGGCGCCACCGAGCGCGCATAGGCGCCGAGCTTGCGGATCAGCGCGTGGCTGACCTTGCGGTGCCGGGTGTAGCCCTGCAGCTTGTGGTGCCCGAAAATCAGGTAGGAGGGCAGCGCGAACCACGGCGCCGCAAGCAGGAACACCACCCAGGCCACGGTGCCCTGCGGCGTGCGTGCATGGCTGAGCACCCGCCAGATGGCCAGCCCCACGGCAAGGGGCAGCAGGACGGCGAAGATGACGGAGATCAGGATACGCAGGTCGCTGACGATCATGGGATCACTTCTACAGGGAATTTCTTAACCCTGACAGGGGCGAAGAGTTCCCCGGTGTGGTTTCCGTCCCGCCCGTCGCACCCCCATCCCGCCAATTCAGCCACCGGCACGTCGTCCGGCGTGGCGCGCCCCCCGGCGGCGCCGTTCAGAGGTCGAAGGTCGCCAGCACCGGCGCATGGTCCGAGGGCTTTTCCCAGCCGCGAGCGGCGCGCAGGATGCGGCTCGAATGGCCGGCGCCCGCGATGTCAGGCGTCGCCCAGACGTGGTCGAGACGGCGCCCCTTGTCGGCCGCGTCCCAGTCCCGCGCCCGATAGGACCACCACGAATAGAGCTGCCCCTCGGGGATGTCCTTGCGGGTGATGTCGACCCAGTTGCCCGCCTCCTGCGTCTCGGCCAGCGCCGCGACCTCGACCGGCGTGTGCGAGACCACCTTCAGCAGCGCCTTGTGGGACCAGACGTCATCCTCGCGCGGGGCGATGTTGAGATCGCCCACGAGGATCGACTTGCCGAAACGCTCGGCCCGGAACCAGTCGCGCATCTCGGCGAGGTAATCGAGCTTCTGCCCGAACTTCTCGTTGAGCTCGCGGTCGGGGATGTCGCCACCGGCGGGGACGTAGAAATTGTGCACGGTCACGCCGTTCTCGAGCTCGGCCGCCACGTGGCGGGCGTGGCCCAGCTGCGCGAAATCGCGGTCCCCCACGTCCCGGATCGGCAGCTTCGACAGGATCGCCACGCCGTTGTAGCCCTTCTGGCCCCGCGCCACGACATGGCCGTAGCCCAGCGCCCGGAACGCCTCGAGCGGGATCTTCTCGACCGGGCTCTTGCACTCCTGCAGGCAGAGCACGTCCGGCGCCTCCTCGGTCAGAAGCTGGCAGACCAGCGCCTCGCGCAGGCGGACGGAGTTGATGTTCCAGGTGGCGAGGGTGAAGGACATTGCGGTCTCCTGAGGCGGTCATGGGTTGGGCGGTCACGTGCCGGGTGGTCACGTACCGGGCGGGCATGGGCGCGGGGAAAGTCGCACCAGGCGGGGCCGGGCGCAACCCTGCCCGTGGCCTCCCGGTCCCGGGGCTCAGAGCACCAACACGAGGACGAGGATCGAGAGCCCGAGGAAACCGATGCCGCCCAGCTCGCGCCGGCTGACGCTCTCCTTGAAGAACAGCACCGAGGCCATGAGCGAGAACAGCAGCTCCACCTGCCCCAGCGCCTGCACGTAGGCCGCGGTCTGCAGGGTGAAGGCGATGAACCACGAGAGGCTGCCCGCCATCGAGGTCAGCCCAAGCCACACCGCGACCTTGCGGGCGTTCCAGACGGCGGCGATCTGGCCGGGCTCGGCCACGCGCAGCCAGAGCGACATGGCGATGACCTGGCTCACGACGACGCAGACATAGGTCACCGAGGCGCGCAGCACCGGGTCGTCGCCGGCGATCTCGAGCGAGGCGGCGCGATAGCCCACTGCCGAGAAGGCGAAGAAGAGGCCCGAGGCGAGGCCCAGCGCCACCGCCCGGTTCGCCACCCGCCGCATCAGGCCGCCCGAGAGGCCGGGCGTATCGGACAGCAGCAGCACCCCCACAAGCCCGATCAGGATCGCCGCCCAGCCGGCGGGCGAGATCACCTCGCCCAGCATCACGGCGCCGAGAATCGCGGTCTGGATGACCTCGGTCTTCTTGAAAGTGATGCCCACCGCGAAATTGCGCTGCCGGAAGATCGCCACGACGCAGATCGTGGCGAGGATCTGTCCCAGCGCGCCGATCCAGGCATAGATCCAGAACGCCCAGCCAAGCTGCGGCCAGCCCAGCCCCGTCGACCAGAGGTAGATCCCGGTGAACAGCAGCGCCGGCGGCAGCGCATAGGCGAAACGCGCGAAGGTTGAGCCGGTCGACGTCAGCGCCCCCATGCTCAGCACCTTGTGGAGCATGAAGCGCAGGGTCTGAAAGAAGGCGGCAGAGAGGGTGACGGCGATCCAGAGGTCCATGGGCGCAAGCTATGACGGGCTTTGCGGGGAATGACCAGATCGGTTGGCACCGCAAGGGGATAGGAGGCGCGCACGCTCGAACTCCGTGCCTGCGTCGCGGTCGAATGGGGGGCGCTGCCCCCGTCTCCTGCGGAGACTCCCCCGGGATATTTCCGGCCAGAGGAAACCGGGAGCGCCGCACCGCGTGTTTCCTCTGGCTTCAAATATCCCCGCCGGAGGCTCCGGCCGCTGTGACGCGCGCGGGGGACGGGATCAGAGCGCCCGCCATTCGCCCGGCGCGAGCCCCGCCACCGACCAGTCGCCGATCGACCAGCGCACCAGCCGCAGGCAGGGCAGGCCGACATGGGCGGTCATCCGGCGCACCTGTCGATTGCGGCCCTCGGTGATGGTGAGCTCGAGCCAGGCGTCCGGCACCGACTTCCGGAACCTGACCGGCGGCACCCGCGGCCAGAGGTCGGGCGGCGGCAGGCGGCGCACCGTGGCGGGGCGGGTCGGGCCGTCGTTGAGGGTGACGCCGCGGCGCAGCTGCGCGAGCTGGTCGTCGGTCGGGTCGCCCTCGACCTGCACGAGGTAGGTCTTGGGCTTGCGGAACTTCGGATGCGCGATGCGGGCCTGCAGCGCACCGTCGTCGGTGAGCAGCAGCAGCCCCTCGCTGTCCCGGTCGAGCCGGCCCGCGGGATACACCCGCGGCACCTCGACATAATCCGAGAGCGTTGCCCGCGGGCTGTCGGCGTTGCCCTTGTCGGTGAATTGCGACAGCACCCCGTAGGGCTTGTTGAGCAGGATCAGCATGTCAGCGGCGCTCCGCGAAGAAGCCGCGCAGGAGGGTCTCGGACTCCGCCGCGGCGATGCCGTCGTAGACCTCGGGCACGTGGTGGCACTGCGGGTGCGCGTAGACCCGCGCGCCCTGCGCGACACCGCCGGACTTGGGGTCGGCGGCGCCGTAGTAGAGCCGGGCGACGCGGGCGAAGGAGATCGCCGCGGCGCACATCGGACAGGGCTCGAGGGTGACGTAGAGATCGTGCCCCGGCAGGCGCTCGGAGCCCGCACCGGCGCAGGCGGCGCGCAGGGCGAGGATCTCGGCATGGGCGGTGGGATCGTTGAGCTCGCGCGTGCGGTTGCCCGCCGCCGCCACGACGCGGCCGTCGGGGGCGACGACGACGGCCCCCACGGGCACCTCGCCGCGCGCGGCGGCGGCCCGCGCCTCGGTCAGCGCCTGTGCCATGTGACTGCGAAAGCTCATGGGGCAGGCTCATATCCGGTCGCCGCGGCTTTGGCGAGGCGCTTCCCCCGGGCGCGGTCCTGCTGTATGGCAGGCGCATGACAAAACCGCCCGCCCGCCGCAGCCCGGCACGCCCCTCTTCTGCCGCCGGTCCCAAGTCGGGACCGAAGACCGGCGCCAAGCCCGGAGCAAAAGCCGGAGCCAAGACCGGCACCCCGGCCGGGGCGCCATCGGGCGCGCCCGCCGGCACGCCTGCCGGCGACCGCATCGCGAAGGTGCTCGCCCGCGCCGGCGTCGCCAGCCGTCGCGAGGCGGAGAAGATGATCGAGATGGGCCGCGTGGCGGTCAACGGCGAGATCATCACCCGCGCCGCGCTCAACGTCACCGACAAGGACAAGGTCACCGTCGACGGCAAGCCCATCGACGCCCCCGAGGATCCGCGCATCTGGCTCTACCACAAGCCCGCCGGGCTGGTGACCACCACCAAGGACGAGCAGGGCCGCCCGACGATCTACGATGACCTCCCCGAGGAGCTGCCCCGGGTGATGAGCATCGGCCGGCTCGACCTCAATTCCGAGGGGCTGCTTCTGCTCACCAACGACGGCGGCATCAAGCGCAAGCTCGAGCTGCCCTCGACCGGCTGGCTGCGCAAGTACCGGGTGCGGGTGAACGGCAAGCCCAGCGACGAGATGCTGGCCCCGTTGCGCGCCGGCATCGTCGTCGACGGGCAGGCCTTCCAGCCGATGGAGGTCACGCTCGACCGCCAGCAGGGCGCCAACGCCTGGCTCACCATCGGCCTGCGCGAGGGCAAGAACCGCGAGATCCGCCGCGCCATGACCGACATCGGGCTCACGGTGAACCGGCTGATCCGCGTCTCCTACGGGCCGTTCCAGCTTGGCCAGCTCAAGCAGGGCGAGGTGCAGGAGGTGCGCAGCAGGGTCGTGCGCGACCAGCTGGGGCTCGAGGGCGCGAAATCCAACCGCCCGCAGCCGGTACGCCGCCGCAAACCGGCGCCGGACCGTGCCAAGGAATCGCCAAAAAGGCGCTAGCCTCTTGTTAACCTTGGTGAAATAATCGTGGATTTTCCCGCGATATGCCGCTTTTTCGCCCGGTTTCACCGTCATTTCAGGTTTCATGATGACGACGATCCTGGCCTTTGCGATTCTCCTGGCGACAACGCTGCTGGTTCTCGGGAACCTGCGCATGGTCGCGCATGACACGTTCGAGGCGCTGTCCTCGGCGGTGCTCCGGCTGCGCCACAGCGGCAGCCCGGGCGCTAAGCTCGCCTTTGCGGCGCTCTGGGTCCTGATCTTCGCTCTCAGCTATCTTCTGTGACCGATGGAACCGGGGCGACATCGACATGGCCAAGACCACTGATACACGCGGTGCGGACGACGGCATGGGCCCGCTCGACTCGGGCCTCGGGTTGCTGTTCCTCGCGGCCTTCCCGCTGATCCTGCTGCTGTTCCAGGGCCGCGCGAGCTCGGTCTTCGCCGCGGTGCTGCAACTGGTGATGCTGCTGTCCGCGTTGCGGTTGATCCACCGCGGCCAGCAGATCCAGAACGCCTATGACGCCGCGACCACCGCCTGCGCGCCGCGCTTTCCGCGCAAGATCGCGGGCGCCGTGCTGATCGGGCTGATGGTGCTGATCCTTGCCGGGCACCATTTCGCCAACCTCCTCCTGCCGCTGGCCCTCGGCATCGCCGCCACCGGGCTCAGCTTCGCCGCCTTCGGCATCGACCCGCTGAAGCCCAAGGGCTGCATGTGCACCACCGGGAACGCCTGCGGGGAAGACACGACCGGCCCCGATCCCCTGGCGCTCGAGGCGCTGGAGCGGATCAACGCCAAGCTCGACGAGATGGTCTACGAGGTCGCCAACCTCGGCGATACCGAGCTGACCCGCCAGGTCGAGGCGCTGAAGAACGGCATCATGGGGCTGATCCGCACGCTGGGAGAGGACCCGGGCGGCATCAGGCGCCTGCGCAGGCCCGTTGTCCGCTTCGTGGAACTGTTCCGTCGCGAGAACGACCAGCTCGTCGCGGCCTGGGATACGGTCGACCGCGTCCGGGCGCGCCGGCGCTACGTCGCCCGCGTCACCGCGCTGGGCGACACCTTTGAGGATCGCGCCCGCAAGGCCGGCGCAAGGACCGGGCGCGACGCCTTCGAACTCGAGGCCGACCTCCTGTGGAACCGCATGGCACACAACCGCGCTGCCTGAGCGAAACCGCGCCGACTCCCCTAGCAAGTTCCCGCCTTTGCCCCTAAGTTTTCCACGAACCGCGGAAATACTGGAGGCGGCATGTCTGGTTCTGCACTGCAGAGAACGGCTTATGTTCTTCTGATCGTGCTCCTTTTCGGGGTCACTTCGGGATGGCTCGGAGGGCTCTGACATGGCGCAGCGCTACGGCGGCAAGTACAGCCCCGACTCCCCCGAGGGTGACGCCCCCGAGACGGCAGAACGCATCCGCCCCAGCCACTACAAGGGCGCGCGGGTCGATCCGGTCGGCGCTCGTTCCAACGTGCTATTCGCGCCGCCCATCGTGCTGGCCGCAACCTCGATCGGCGACGGCGCAGCGCAGCTCGCCACCGGCCTGACGGGCGCCGGCGTGCTGCTGCTGGGCGCGTGGCTCCTGCGCGAGGGGCTGCGGGCCGAAGCCGCCTTCGCGGAACGCCGCGTGGCGCGCCGTCCGGCGATTCCGCGCAAGATCTTCGCGGCCGGGCTTGCCGGGCTCGGCGTCGCCATCGCGGTCGTGAGCAAGGCCGATTCCATGCAGTTCGCCGCCCCCCTGCTTTACGGGCTCAGCGCCGCCGCATTGCATCTCGCCGCCTTCGGCATCGACCCTCTGCGGAGCAAGGGCATGGAGGGCGTCGACACGTTCCAGCAGGACCGCGTCGCCCGCGCCGTGCAGGAGGCCGAGACCTACCTGACCGAGATGGAGGACGCCGTCCGCCGCGCCGGAGACCGTCAGGTCGAGGCACGGGTGGAGCGATTCCATGCCAAGGTGTCGGAACTGATCCGCACCGTCGAGGAAGACCCCCGCGACCTCACCGCCGCCCGCCGCTACCTCGGCGTCTACCTGATGGGCGCACGCGATGCTGCCGTCAAATTCGCCGACATCTACAGCCGGACGCAGGATCGTGGGGCAAAGAGCGATTTCATGATGCTTCTGACCGACCTCGAGGAGAGTTTCGGTCAAAAAACTGAGAAGCTTCTGCTGGACAACAATGCCGACCTCTCGGTCGAAATCGAAGTTCTCCGGGATCGGTTGCAACGCGAAGGCGTGCGGCCGAGTTGAGCCCCGGGGCGGAACGCCACGCAAGTCAGGGAATGTCCGATGTCTGAAAAAGTGAAAGCGGAGGCCACGATGACCGAGGCCATGGTCGAGGAAGTGAACGCGGTGGTCCTGCCCGAGCCCGGTGACGCGCAGGCGGTGACCTCGCTTCAGGACGCCACGCCCGAGGTCAGCGAGGAGATCCGCGCGCGCATGGCCGAGATCGACATGGGCGACACCAATTCCATCGTCTCCTTCGGCGCCGGCGCCCAGACCGAGCTGCAGGAGATCAGCCAGGCGATGCTCGACGGTGTCCGCAACAAGGACGTGGGCCCCGCGGGCGACGGGCTGCGCGACATCGTCACCACCATCCGCGGCTTCTCGGTCTCCGAGCTCGACGTGCGCCGCGATCGCAGCTGGTGGGAAAAGCTGCTCGGCCGTACCGCGCCCTTCGCAAAGTTCACCGCCCGCTACGAGGAGGTGCAGGGCCAGATCGACCGCATCACCGACAACCTGCTGAAGCACGAGCACGTGCTGCTGAAGGACATCAAGTCGCTCGACCTGCTCTACGACAAGACCCTGAACTTCTACGACGAGCTGGCGCTCTACATCGCCGCCGGCGAGGAAAAGCTGCGGGAACTCGACACCGTCACCATTCCCGCCAAGGAGGCCGAGGTTCAGGCCGCCGCCGAGAACGACCAGGTGATGAAGGCGCAGGAACTGCGCGACCTGCGGGCCTCGCGCGACGATCTCGAACGGCGGGTGCATGACCTCAAGCTCACCCGCCAGGTGACGATGCAGTCCCTGCCCTCGATCCGGCTGGTGCAGGAGAACGACAAGTCGCTTGTCACCAAGATCAACTCGACCCTCGTGAACACCGTGCCGCTGTGGGAGACGCAGCTCGCGCAGGCGGTCACCATCCAGCGCTCGGCCGAAGCCGCGGGCGCCGTGCGCGAGGCGACGGACCTGACCAACGAGCTGCTCACCGCCAATGCCGCCAACCTGCGCGACAGCAACAAGGTCATCCGGCAGGAGATGGAGCGCGGCGTCTTCGACATCGAGGCGGTCAAGCAGGCCAATTCCGACCTGATCGCGACGATCCAGGAAAGCCTGCAGATCGCCGACGAGGGCAAGGCGCGCCGTGCCGCCGCCGAGGAGGAGCTCAAGAAGATGGAGCACGAATTGCGCGACACGCTGGCCTCGGCCAAGGCGCGCCGTGATGGCATCGGCGACAACGCGGGCACCTCGGTGCCGAAGGGCGCCTGACCGAATGCGTGCGGGCCTGCGCCGCATCGGCTTTGCCCTTGGAGTGCTCGCGGGCCTCGCGGCCTGCGAAACCTCGCAGCTTGCGCCCCGCCAAACCGGGGTTCCGCCGCACGCCCGCCCCGACGGGCTGAAGCCCGTCCCCCCTGCAGAGGCCCCGCCGCGCCGCCGGTCGCTGGCGAGCAAGGATCTCGAGACCTACTATGCCCGCGTGCAGGCCGACCTGCTCACGCAGGGGCTGCTGCGCACCGATGGCGGCGGCCCCGACACGCCCTTCACCGACACCATGCTGGTGCGCAACTTCGAACGCATCGCGCTCGCCGAGGAATACGAGCGCGGCGCCGGCCTGCGCCCCTCGCGCGGCGAGCTCAGCAGGGTGAAGAAGTGGCTCCAGCCGGTGCGCGTGAAGATCGAATTCGGCGCGCTCGTGCCCGAGGACCAGCGCGTTCCAGACACCAACATGGTGACCCAGTACGTCAACCGCCTGTCGCGGATCACCGGGCACCCGATGTCGATGAATGCCGACGACGCGAATTTCCACGTGCTGTTCATGTCCGAGGACGACAAGGCAGAAATTGCCCCCCGGATCCGCCAGCTCGTGCCCAACGTCAGCCCTTCGGCGCTCGAGCTCTTCGACCGGCTGCCGCGCTCGATCCATTGCCTCGTGCTGGCCTTCTCCGAGGATCCCGGCGGCTATGCCTATGGCGAGGCGATCGCGGTGATCCGCTCCGAGCATCCCGATCTGCTGCGCCGCTCCTGCATCCACGAGGAGATCGCGCAGGGCATGGGGCTGGGCAACGACTCGCCCAGCGCACGGCCGTCGATCTTCAACGACGACGACGAGTTCGCGCTGCTGACCACCCAGGACGAGATGCTGCTCAAGATCCTCTACGACCCGCGCATCTCGCCCGGCATGGATGCAGACACCGTGCGCCCCATCGTCACCCAGATCGCCGGCGCCCTGCTCGGGGGCGAGTCCTGAAGCCCTCCGCGGCTTAAGCGGATGTTCACCCGGAGCCTCTACTCCCGTCGCGACGGACGACGGGACGGGACGATGTTTGACGACCAGCTCAAGGATCAGGTTCTTTCAAGCGCCCTGCGGCTGCGTACCGCCAGCAGCGCGCTGACGCATGATTTCTACGAGCGGCTCTTCGCCGCCTCCCCCGGCATCCGCATCATGTTCCCCGAGGACATGGGGGTGCAGGCGGACAAGCTCTTCGACATGGTGCTGGTGCTGGTGCAGTCGCTCGACCATCTGCAGATGCTGGTGACCGAGATCGAGGCACTCGGGGCGCGCCACGTGGACTACGGCGTAACCGACGACCAGTACCCGCTGGTCGCCGAGATCCTGCTCGCGACGCTGGCCGATCACATCGCCGACTGGTCCGAGGCCGATCACGACGCCTGGGCGCAGCTCATCGACTACGTGAGCGACCTGATGATCACCGGCGCCCGCGCCGCCACGTCCAAGGCGCCGCCCGCCGCGTGACTGGCGGCACTTGTTTCGGGGGCGACGAGAGTTGGGCAGGGCCGGTCAGAGGCATCGGCGGCACCTGCGCCCGCTCCGAGGCGCTTCGAGTGCGGAAACGTGGCATGACATCGGGCCCGACGATACAGGCGGTCGTGCTCTGGCAACGGTTCGTAGCGCCCGACACCCGATTAACGCAGGCAGACGTCTGGCCGTCAGCGGCAACGCTGCGGCGCCCACAGCCCCGCGCCAAACGAGCGCGGGCCCGCCGCTGTCCAAGCGCCCCGACCGGCTGCCCGGACAGCATCGACCGCTGCCCTGATGGAACCGGCCCCTGCTCAAACGGTGCCGACCACCACGTCCTGCGCCCCTGACACCGCAAGCCCGGATCAGGCAAGCCCCGCCGCCCGGCCCGCCTTCTCACGCCCCCGCGCCCGGGTCGCTCCGGAACAAATGCCCCGTGCCCGCTTGTGTCGCGACCTTCCGAGGTTAGATTGCTCCCAGAAGCAACAACGCGGGAGTAGCAGCCATGGGCATTCTGGATTTCCTCTCCGGCCAGTTCATCGACGTCATCCACTGGGTGGACGATACCCGCGACACCATGGTCTGGCGGTTCGAACGCTACGGCCACGAGATCAAATACGGCGCCAAGCTCACCGTGCGCGAGGGGCAGTCTGCGGTCTTCGTCCACGAGGGCCAGCTCGCCGACGTGTTCAGCCCCGGTCTCTACATGCTCGAGACCAACAACATGCCGATCATGACCAGCCTGCAGCACTGGGATCACGGCTTCCGCTCGCCCTTCAAGTCCGAGATCTACTTCGTCAACACGACGCGGTTCAACGGCCTGAAGTGGGGCACCAAGAACCCGATCATCTGCCGTGACCCCGAGTTCGGCCCGGTCCGCCTGCGCGCCTTCGGCACCTATTCCGTGCGGGTGAGCGACCCGGCGCGTTTCCTGACCGAGATCGTCGGCACCGACGGCGAGTTCACCTCGGACGAGATCAGCTTCCAGATCCGCAACATCATCGTGCAGGAGTTCTCGCGCCTGATCGCGGGCTCGGGGATCCCGGTGCTCGACATGGCGGCGAACACGCAGGAGCTGGGCAAGATGCTGGCGGACGGCATCTCCGCCACCATCGCCGAGTACGGGCTGTCCCTGCCCGAGCTCTACATCGAGAACATCTCGCTGCCGCCGGCGGTGGAGAAGGCGCTCGACAAGCGCACTTCGATGGGGGTGATCGGCAACCTCGACGCCTACACCAAGTTCCAGGCCGCCGAGGCGCTGGGGCACGAGGGCTCCGCCGCCGGGCAGGCCATGGGCACAGGCTTCGGCGCCGGGCTCGGCATGTCGATGGGCGCGCAGATGAGCGGCGCGCAGGGCGGCGGCCAGGCCGGTCCTTGGGGCGCGCGCCCCGCCGCCTCGGCCCCGCCGCCCCCGCCGCCGCCGCCGGTCGAGCATGTCTGGCATCTCGCCGAGAACGGCGCCACCAGCGGCCCCTTCTCGAAGGCGCGGCTCGGGCGGATGGTCACCGAGGGCGGCCTGACCCGCGACACCTTCGTCTGGACGCAGGGTCAGGACGGCTGGAAGCGGGCCGAGGACGTGGCAGAGCTTGCGCAGCTCTTCACCGTGATGCCCCCGCCCCCGCCGGGCGCCTGAGCGGGGCTCAGGCCACGAATTCGATCTCGACGAAGCTCATCGGCGTGTCGCCGCCGTTGATGACGTTGTGCTCGGTGCCCGCATCGCGGCGATAGGCCTGCCCCGCGGGCGTGGTCACGTCGCGCACCTCGCCGCCGGGAAGCTGCAGCCGCATGGTGAGATCGGTCAGCGCCACGATCACGTAGTCGTATTCGTGCACGTGCCAGCCGGTCTCGGCGCCGGGCGCAAAGTCGAACCGCGTCACGCGGGTCTTGTCGTCCGAGATGAGGGTCGTGGCGGCGGCTTCATTGCAGGTGTCTTTGCACACGGGGGTCGTCCTTTGCGTTCAAGTTCCAGCCCGCCTGCCCGGACAGCCCGCTCATCAGCATCGGCCCCATGCAGGCATCGGCGGGAAAAGTCATGGCATCGTCCCGCGTCACTGGGAAGCTCCTATCGGGCGCCACCTGCGAAAGCACCACCAGCCGGCCGTCGATGCACAGATCCTGCGCCGCGTTGCCGATGTTGAACCCGAAGCCGCCCTCGCCGCAGTCGGTACCGGCGCCGTCCATGTTCCACGCCTGCGGCATCGGCTGGTCGGGGCCCCAGACCGCGAAGGCCTGCTCCCGCGGCCGGAAGGTGAGCACCCAGCTGGTCTCTTCGTCGAGCATCGACAGCGCCCAGCGGCCCACCGGCGCGCCGTCGCGGCGGCCCTCGATGAAGAAGCAGCTGAGATCCTGCGCGCGGACCTCGCTGCGCCCGAGGAAGCCCGCGTCGAAGGACATGCCGCCGCGCATGGAATAGCCGCCCGCGCCCTGCCATTCGAACCGGTAGCTGACGTTCTCCGCCGTCGCCGCGCTGCCTGCCAGCGTCAGCCCGAAGGCCGCAACCCCTGCCCACACCACGTTTTTCAAGCGTCTCGCTCTCATTCGCACGACCTCGTGTCTTCCACATTCGCCGACACCCTAGCGGCTTTCGCCGGGACCCTGAATCGCTTTTCCGCGACCGCGCCCGCGGCATCCCGCGGGGCTGGTCAAAACCGGGTTCCATCCAGCCCGCAACCGACCTAGGGTCGCGCTGCCGGAACCAAGAGGGCCCCGATGACCGAGGAACACCGCTTTCCCTGCGAACAGTGCGGTGCGGATTACCGCTACGATCCTGCCAGGGCCGAACTCGTCTGCGACCACTGCGGCGACGTCCGGGCGATCACCGATCCCGGGCCGTGGAAGGCGGACATCCGCGAGCTGGATTACCGCGCCGCCGTCGACAACCTCCTGCCGCTGCAGGAGATGGAAGAGCTGCAGGTCAGCAAGTGCCCCAACTGCGGCGCCGAGGTCGAGTTCGAGCCCGACACCCACGCCACCGAATGCCCCTTCTGCGCCACCCCCGTGGTCACCGGCACCGGCTCGCACCGGCAGATCAAGCCGCGCGGACTGCTGCCTTTCGCGCTCGACGAGAAGGCCGCCCATGACGCCATGAACGGCTGGCTGGGGCGGCTCTGGTTCGCGCCGAACGGGCTCAAGGAATACGCCCGCAAGGGCCGCAAGATGCAGGGCATCTACGTGCCCTACTGGACCTTCGACGCCCGCACCCGCTCGGATTACAGCGGCGAGCGCGGCACGGTCTACTACGAGACGCGGCAGGTGATGCGCGACGGCAAGATGCAGACCGTGCGGGTGGCCAAGGTGCGCTGGCGGGGCGTGTCGGGCCGGGTGGCGCGGTTCTTCGACGACGTGCTGGTGCTGGCCTCGCGCTCGCTGCCGAAGCGCTTCACCGACGCGCTCGAGCCCTGGGACCTGTCGCGGCTCGAGCCTTACCAGCCCGAGTTCCTCGCGGGGTTCCGGGCCGAGGGCTACCAGGTCGATCTTGCCGACGGGTTCGTCGAGGCGCGCCAGCTCATGGACCGCCAGATCGAGCGCGACGTGAAGTTCGACATCGGCGGCGACCGGCAGCGCATCCACCGGGTCGACACGCAGGTCTCGGAGGTCACCTTCAAGCACATCCTGCTGCCGGTGTGGCTCGCTGCCTACAAGTACCGGGGCGAGACTTACCGCTTCGTGGTCAACGGGACCACCGGCCGGGTGCAGGGCGAACGGCCGTGGTCGACGTGGAAGATCGCGCTGGCGGTGATCGTCGGGCTGATCGTGGCCGGTGCCATAGGCTACGTCATGGCGCAGAGCCAGTAGCAGCCGCGCACGGCAGCATGAAAATTGGGGGCGGGCATCGCTGCCCACCCCCGTCACGGACGACAGGTACCAGACTCGGGGCGGACGGGACGGGGATCACCGTCCGGAATTGCCTGGCCCCTGTCGGCCGCGATCCTCTTGCCGCGCAGGGCGTTCTCGGCCCGTCGCGGCGTGATCTGGAAAACGGTATTCATCATCAGTGCGATTGCCGCCTCGGCGGCGGTGACGGGCGGCAGCCGGAAGGACCGGTGGAATGCGCCGTTGCCCCTCTGACTGATGCCCAAGTCTCACGCTGCCCCATGCGGCGTATCTTGTCGGCGTGTGGGCGTGGTGACGCTCTCGTGCCCCCTGTGCTCGATCGCCTCTTCCGGAACGCCCGGCATCTCCTCATTGAACCGTCAGGTGCCGTCGTCCAAAGGTGCATCCGATGCCGTCGCCAGCCACTCGGGCAACCCGTCCCCGAGACCTCGGAGCGGGGCGCAGAGGGACAGCCAAGGCCCGGTCCGAGGCGCCTCGCCCATGCGAACCACCTCCTTTCCTCTTGCGTGAAGTGTCGCATGAAACCGGGTCTTGCGCCATGATCCCGAACAAAACCCGCCCTTGTGCCCCGCCGCGTCCCGGGGCAACTTGCGGCGCTAACAGATGGGAGGACCGACATGATCCTGTGCTGCGGCGAATCGCTGATCGACATGCTGCCGAGAACCGCCTCGACCGGCGAACCCGCCTTTGCGCCCGTCGCGGGCGGTGCGGTCTTCAACACCGCCATCGCCCTCGGGCGGCTCGGCGCCCCGGCCGGGTACTTCGGCGGGCTGTCCACCGACCTCTTCGGCGCGGTGCTCGAGACGGCGCTGACCGCCTCGCGGGTGGACTACACGCTCTCGGTCCGGTCGCAGCGGCCCACGACGCTGGCCTTCGTGACCCTGACCGACGGGCACGCGCAATACTCGTTCTACGACGAGAACACCGCCGGGCGCAGCCTGACCGAGGCCGACCTGCAGAAACTGGGCGACGAGACCGAGGCGCTGTTCTTCGGCGGCATCAGCCTCGTGTCGGAACCGGCGGCCGACACCTATGCCGCACTCTGCGCGCAGGCGGGCGAGCGGCTGGTGATGATGGATCCCAACATCCGCCCGAGCTTCATCACCGACCCCGAGCGCTACCGCGCCCGGCTGGCGCAGATGCTGGCGCGGGCCGACGTGGTCAAGATCTCGGACGAGGACATGGCCTGGCTCGGCACCACACCCGCCGAGCTGATCGCCGGCGGCGCGGCGCTGGTGCTCGAGACCCGAGGCGCCGCGGGCGTGCTCGCGGTGAGCGCCGGGGGCGAGCTTGCGGTGCCCGCCAAGAAGGCCACCGTAGTCGATACCGTGGGCGCCGGCGACACCTTCAACGCGGGCTTCCTTGCCGGGCTATGGCGCGACGGGCTGCTGTCGCGCGCCTCGCTGCGTGCCGCTCCGCTCGCGGCGCTGCAACCGGCGATCGCGCTCGGGGCCAAGGCCGCCGCCGTCACCGTCAGCCGTGCCGGGGCCAACCCGCCGTGGGACACCGAGCTTGCCGGGGACGGCCAGTGAGGGCGCTGATCCAGCGCGTCTCGGAGGCGCGGGTCTCGGTCGGCGGCGCGGTGCTCGGAGAGGTCGGGCCCGGGCTTCTGGTGCTGGTCTGCGCCATGCAGGGCGATGGCGACGCGCAGGCCGGGAAGCTGGCCGCCAAGGTCGCGAAGCTGCGCATCTTCAAGGACGACGAGGGCCGCATGAACCGCTCGGTGCGGGACATGGACGGGGCCGCGCTGGTGGTGAGCCAGTTCACGCTGGCCGCCGAGACCCGCGGCAACCGCCCCGGCTTTTCGACCGCCGCCGCCCCCGACGAGGGCCGGCGTCTCTACGAGCTCTTCGCGGCGAAGCTGCAGGGCGAGGGCGTGCCGGTCGCCACAGGCCGCTTCGGCGCCGACATGCAGGTGGCGCTGGTCAATGACGGGCCGGTGACGATCTGGCTCGACACCGAGGCCTGAGCGCCGGACCTGACACCCGCCGCCGACCGCAGGGGACGGCGGCGGGCAGTTCCTTGGCTGACGTCACTTCGTGACGCGGTTCGGCACCTCTTCGCCCGCGAAGAAGGCGCGCAGGTTCTCGACCGCCATGGCGCCCATGTCCTCGCGCACCTCGAGCGTCGCGGTGCCGAGATGCGGCAGCAGAACGGCGTTCTCGAGCCTGCGCAGCGCCTCGGGCACTTCGGGCTCGAACTCGTAGACGTCGAGCCCCGCCCCCGCGATTTCGCCCTTCTCCAGCGCCGCGATCAGCGCCGCCTCGTCGACGATGTCGCCGCGCGCGATGTTCACGAGATGCGCCGTGGGCTTCATCGCCGCCAGCACGCCCGCGTTCACCATGTGGTGGGTCACGGGGCTTGCAGGCAGCGCCACCACAAGGATGTCGACCTCGGCCGCAAGCGCCTCGGCGGTGGGATAACGCGTGGCGGGGAAGTCGAGCGTCTTCTCCGAGCGGCTGGCATAGGCCACGGACATGCCGAAGCCGAAATGGCAGCGCCGGGCGATCGCCTGCCCGATCCGCCCCATCCCGAGAATGCCGACCCGCTTGCCGGTGACGTGAAGCCCCAGCATCTGCACCGGGTGCCAGCCCTCCCACGCGCCGGAGCGCACCAGCCGCTCGCCCTCGCCGGCGCGGCGGCAGGTCATCAGCAGCAGCGTCATGGCGACATCGGCGGTGGCATCGGTGACCGCGCCGGGGGTGTTGGTGACCACGAGCCCCGCGGCCTCGGCGGCGGCCACGTCGATGTGGTTGAAGCCCACCCCGAAGTTGGCAAGGATCTTCGCCCGGGGCGCGCCCGCGGCCTCGAAGACGCCGGCGTCGTAGCGGTCGCCCAGCGTCATCAGCACCCCGTCGTAGTCCTGCAGCGCCGAGACCATCTCGTCATGGCTCAGCGGATGGGGGCTGTCGCGGTAGCTGACGTCGAAGTGCCCGCGCGCGGTCTCGACCACGCTTTCCGGCAGGTTCCGCCCGATGAGGACCCGGGTCAATGCAGCCGCGCCCCGACAGGCACCGGCCGACCGGGCTCCGCCAGCACGATGGCGCCATCCTCGTCCGCGAAGCCGAGCGTCAGGCATTCCGACATGAAGGGCCCGATCTGGCGCGGCGGGAAGTTCACCACCGCCATCACCTTCCGCCCGACCATGGATTCGGGGTCGTAATGCACGGTGATCTGCGCCGAGGATTTCTTGGTGCCGATCTCGGGGCCGAAGTCGATCCAGAGCTTGATCGCGGGCTTGCGCGCCTCGGGGAAGGGTTCGGCGCGGATGACCTCGCCCACGCGGATGTCGACCTTGAGGAAGTCGTCGAAGGTGATCTCAGCCATTGGCAAGCTCCCGTGAGCGGTTAGTGGCGGCGGCGACGGTGGCGGCGACCAGCGGCGGCAGGCCGTTCTCGCTGTCCATCAGGACCTCGAGCCCCGCCTGCGTGGTGCCATTGGGCGAGGTCACGTTGCGGCGCAGCTGGGCGGGATCCTCGGAGGCCTGCATCGCCAGCGCACCGGCCCCGGCCACGGTGGCCTTGGCCAGCGTCATGGCGAGCGCCGGGTCGAGCCCCTGCGCCTCGCCCGCGGCGGCAAGGCATTCGATCATGTGGAAGACATAGGCCGGGCCCGAGCCGCTGACCCCGGTCACCGCGTCCATCTGCGCCTCGGTCTCGAGCCGCACCACGCCGCCCACCGCCGAGAGCAGCTCTTCGGCCTGGTCGACCTGCGTCGCGCTGGCGTGGTCGTTGCCGACGATGGCGGTGATACCCTGCCCCACGGCAGCGGGCGTGTTGGGCATGGCGCGCACCACCGGGGTGCGGTCGCCCAGCATCGCCTCGTAGGTGGCGATCAGCGTGCCCGCCGCCACCGACACGAAGAGCGTGCTGCCGTTGCCGTAGGTCACGAGGGTGGGCAGCGCCTCGGTCATCATTTGCGGCTTCACCGCCACCAGCACGATGGCGGGATCCTGCGGCAGCTCCTCGTTCAGGTGCACGCCCTGCGCCTGCAGCCAGTCCGAGGGGTGTGGGTCCATCACCCAGACCGATGTGCTGGGCAGCCCGCGCGCCAGCCAGCCCTCGAGCATCGCCGATCCCATCTTGCCGCAGCCGAGCAGCACCAGGCCGCGACGCGCGATTTCTCCGTTCTGCATTGTCGTCTCTCTCCAGCGTTCGGGGCCAATCTGTCCCGGCGCCGGGCCGGTTGCAAGCCGGGGCGCGCCAGCGGGACCGCCAGAGGGGGCGCTGCCCCCGTCGCGCCTTGCGCGACTCCCCCGGGATATTTCAGGCCACTGGAAGCCACGGGGCTGCGCCTGCGACCCGAGGGAGCGCCGGCCTATTCGGCCAGGATCGAGGCGGGCCGTGTGCCGTCGTTCAGCCAGGCCTCCATCGGGGTCATCGGGTCGAGCGAGGCGGCGCTGATGCCGCCCGGTCCCGGCAGGATGCCGCAGTGATCGAGCCCGGGCACCATGAAGAGCGCCACGTTCTCCTTGAGCGTGTCCTCGCCGCCGGCCAGCTCTGCCGCCTGATCATACCATTCGATGGTCTTGTAGGGCGTGACGATGGCATCGGCCCAGCCGTGCCAGACGATCATCTTGCCGCCCGCCGCGCGGAACTCGGACAGGTCCGGATTGTCGCCATTGTAGACCGCGGACATGGTCTCGAGCCGGGCCGGGTCGGTTTCGAAGTCGAAGTCGAGCGGGGTCCATTCCGGGCCGGGATCGGTGGCGAAGGCCATGTAGCGGCCGAAGTTCTCGACGAAGGCGGGGATGGAGCGCCCGGCGCCCTGGTCGTTGCCGGTGAGCCAGAGCCACCAGAACGGCTCGGAGCCCTCGGGGATACCGCCCGGGTAGAGCTGCTCTCCGGCGGCGTTGTGCGGCCCCTCGCGCCACTTGGCGACGGTTGCGAGCTCGGCCTCGCCGAGACAGCTGGCGCTGTCCTCGCCGGTGCAGGCCAGCGTGGCGAGATCGACGCTGCAAGCGCGCGGGTCGGCGATGAGGCCGTCCTCGGTTCCGTCGGCGCCGTCGCATTGCTTCATCACCTCGTCGCCGATCAGCGTGGCCTCGCCCGGGCCGATGATCTGGCTGCCGTCGGCGGCGGTGTTGGCCTGTACGAGCCACGCCATCTTGGTGGCCACGAGGCCGGTATAGTCCATCGCCGGCGCGCCGGAGATGATGCCGTCGAACATCTCGGGGTAGCGCTGCGCGGCGACATGGGCCATGCGCCCGCCGGTGGAGCAGCCCTGGAAAATCGCCTGCTCGGAGGCGCCGTCGTAGAACGCCCCGATCAGTGCCTGCGCCACGCGGTGGGTCTCGCCGATCGAGCGCCAGCCCCAGTCGCGCTCGGCGTTGGGGTTGTTCATCGCCCAGCTGCCCTCGGTCACCGACAGCGCGTGGTGGCCGCTGTCCGAGGTGGCGGTGGCGTAGCCGCGCTCGAGCCCCGGGCGCATGGCGTTGACCCAGCCACCGCCGGCATCGGCCCGGCCGAGGATGCCGCAGAAGCCGCCGCAGCCCGACTGGTAATACTTGCCGTTCCAGTCCTGCATCGGCAGGCGCACCTCGATCGAGATCGCCGGGCGCGCGGTCACCCGCACCTCGCAATAGGCGGGCAGCGTGTCGGCGGCGGGCATCACCCGCGCCGAGGTCACGACCGCGGCGTCCATCACCGTGTCGCGGAGCGCCGTGCAGGCCTCCTCGGACTGTTGCGCATAGGCCGGAACGGCCGCGGCCATGGCAAGCGCCATGGCCGATACATGCTGTTTCATATATTCCTCCCTGAGTTGTCCTCGGAGAGGAGGATTGCGCCGTTTCCTCAGGCAGGCAAGTGCGGACTTGCCTGACCCGTGGTCACCCGGCGCGGAGGCCGCTCAGGCCCGGCCGTAGGCCTCGGCGATGGCGATCTGCAGCGCCTCCTTCGAGCTCTTCCCGGCCCAGGCGATGAGCTGGAACGCCGGGTAGTAGCGCTCGGAGGCGGCGACGGCGGCGGAGATCATCGTGTCGATCTGCTCGGGACTGGCGACCTGCCCGCCCGACAGCACGAGGCCGTAGCGGTAGACCATGAGCTTGTGCTCGCCCCAATAGCTGAACGCGCCCGCCCAGCACTGGTCGTTGACCGCGTTGAGGCCCTCGTAGAGCTGGGCCATGGCGTCCTCGGGGGGCTCCATCTCGAAGGTGCAGATCAGGCGCAGGGTCTCGTCGTAGGGCGACCATGCGAGGGTGATGGAATAGGTGCGCCACTGGCCCTCGACCGCCATGGCGATCTGGTCCTCGGCCACGCGGTCGAAATCCCACTCATGGTGTTCAGCCAGCCCCTCGACGATGTCGATGGGGTGAATTTCGTCGCTCAGAAACTCTTCGGACAGTGCCATGCGCCACCTCTTGTGCTCGTAGCGCCGGGGAAAAGGCTACGCCCCAAGCGCTAGCTGACTGCTCTAGGGGCTGGGAGTTGTTCCCCTCCCCTTACCATATATCGTGCCTGTGGGGGGCATCTTCTGTAAAGCGAAATATTTGTGGACAACGCAATAAGTTGTGGACGCCTGAGGGCTGCGCCCAAGATGACGCCTGTGGAGATGTGGACAGACTGTGGACATGTGGAGAAGCCGCGGGCTGCGGCTCAGGACACGAAATCCTGCCCGTAGCAGACCGAGAGCACCGCCGGCGCCGCCAGTTCCGAGACCACCTCGAAGCGCTGCTCCATGAGCCGCTCGCCGCCCTCCTCGAGCGCCATGATCCACTCGCCGGTGACCAGCTCGTAGGGGTATTCGAAGGTGAAGAGGTTGAGACTGTTGCGCCCCTCGGCCAGCGGCGCCACCCAGGTCTCGCGCGTGATGCCCTCGGGGCCCATCGGCGGGTGGGTGACGATCACCGTCACGTCGCGGTCGCCCGCCCCCGGCAGCAGGGTGAACTTGACGCCGAAGCTGATGCCCGGCTTGGCGGGGACGACGCGGGTGGTGATGTCCATGTCGCGGTTCTGGCCGACGAGGTTGATCGCGCCCATCATCGTGTCGGGCGCCTCGCGCGAGCCCTCGGGCGTCACCTGGCAGATGATGCCGTGGTCGATCATCACCACCGGCTCGTGCACATAGGAGTCGGCCGGCGCCGCGGCGGCGAGGCAGGGCCATGCAAGCAGGCAGGCGGCAAGGGCGGTCGGTCGCAGCACGGGCACGGCACTCTCCGGAAACGTGTGGATGCGCTGCCGGAATAGCCTGCCGGGCCGCGCAGGAAAACCCCTGCCCCCGCAAAGAAAGACGCCCGCCGGTTGGGCGGGCGTCGATCAGGCTCTCCGGGGCGGGGCTCAGCCGATGGCGGCGGCCTTCACGTCCTCGTCGATATAGGGCACGTACTGCTCGAAGTTGTCGGCGAACATCTTCACCAGCTTCTCGGCCTGCGCGTCGAAGGCGGCCTTGTCGGACCAGGTGCGACGCGGATCCAGCAGCAGCTCGGGCACACCCTCGACCGCGACCGGAACCTCGAAGCCGAAGTTCGGATCCTTGCGGAACTCGACCTTGTTCAGCGAGCCGTTCAGGGCCGAGTGCAGCAGCGCACGGGTGGCCTTGATCGGCATCCGGTGGCCGGTGCCGTAGGCGCCGCCGGTCCAGCCGGTGTTGACCAGCCAGCAGGTCGCGCCGTGCTTGGCGATCTTGTCACGCAGCAGGTTGCCGTAGGCCTCGGGGCGCAGCGGCATGAAGGGCGCGCCGAAGCAGGTCGAGAAGGTCGGCTGCGGCTCGGTCACGCCACGCTCGGTGCCCGCCACCTTCGAGGTGAAGCCCGACAGGAAGTGGTACATCGCCTGCGCCGGGGTCAGCCGCGCGATCGGCGGCAGCACGCCGAAGGCGTCGCAGGTCAGCATGATGATGTTCTTCGGGTGCCCGCCGAGCGCGGTCGACGACGCGTTCGAGATGTACTCGAGCGGGTAGGCGCAGCGCATGTTGGCGGTGAGCGAGTCGTCCTCGAAGTCGAGCTCGAAAGTCTCGGGATCGTAGATCATGTTCTCGATCACGGTGCCGAACTTCGAGGTCGTGGCGTAGATCTCGGGCTCTGCCTCGGGCGACAGCGAGATGGTCTTGGCGTAGCAGCCGCCCTCGAAGTTGAAGGTGCCTCGGTCCGACCAGCCGTGCTCGTCGTCACCGATCAGCACGCGCTCGGGGTCGGCCGAGAGCGTGGTCTTGCCGGTGCCCGACAGGCCGAAGAAGACGGCGGTGTCGACCGGGTTGTTCGGCGCGTGGTTGGCCGAGCAGTGCATCGCCATGATGCCCTTGAGCGGCAGCATGTAGTTGAGCAGCGTGAAGACCGACTTCTTGTTCTCGCCGGCATATTCGGTGCCGCCGATGAGGATGGTCTTCTTGTCGAAGTTCAGCGCGATCACCGTGTCGCTGCGGCAGTTGTGCTTGGCCGGGTCGGCCTTGAAGCTCGGGCAGTTGATGACGGTGAAATCGGCGACGAACTCATCGAGCGCGTCGCGGTCGGGGCGGCGCAGCATGTGGCGGATGAAGAGGCCGTGCCACGCGAGCTCGGTCACCATGCGGACCTTGATCGAGTAGGCCGGATCGGCGCCGCCGGTCAGGTCCTGCACGAAGTAGTCCTTGCCCTTCATGTGCTCGAGCATGTCGGCGTGCAGCGCGTCGAAGCCCTCGGGCGTCATCGCGCGGTTGTTCTCCCACCAGATGTTGTCCTCGACCGACGGGGTCTTGACCACATGCTTGTCCTGCGGGGAACGGCCGGTGAACTTGCCGGTGGTGACGTAGAAGGAGCCGCCCTTGCCGAGCGTGCCCTCGCCGCGTTTCAGGGCGGCCTCGATCAGCGCCGGCTCCATAAGATTGTAATAGACATTGCCCAGCCCTTCGATCCCTTGATCTTCAAGCCGGAATTGCGGGTTCACCCGTCCAAATGTCATCTGCCAAGCTCCTGTAGCCGCTCCGTGGCGCGGCGGTCGTCATTAGGACGGAAACGACGGAAAGCCTCCCCCGTCCGCCGGCAGGTCCCACCCCCGGCATCAGTGCCTTAGCACGGTGAATTGGCACTGGAACAGGACGCAAATCAAAGTTAGCGCAACCAAGTTTGGTTTAGCGTTAGCACCGGCGCGAGGCTGCCGAGACACCCGCCAAACGCTGGGACATTTTAGCCATTTCTTACAGAATTTCATCTGCAATGAACGCGCTCGACGGTGTGATTCGCAGTTTGGCATTGTTGAAAAATGCGGAATCCCGCATACTGCCGAAAAAAGTCTCGTAAGAAGAGCAGATAACAAGGAACTTTCGTATGTCGAAGATCGCTCTTGTGGATGATGACAGGAACATCCTGACCTCCGTGGCGATGACGCTCGAGGCAGAGGGGTTCGAGGTCGAAACTTACAACGACGGCCAGTCCGCCCTCGATGCGTTCAGCAAGAAGATGCCCGACATGGCCGTCTTCGACATCAAGATGCCCCGGATGGACGGCATGGACCTGCTGCAGCGCGTCCGCCAGAAGTCCAAGATGCCGGTGATCTTCCTGACCTCCAAGGACGACGAGATCGACGAGGTGCTCGGCCTGCGCATGGGCGCCGACGATTACGTCAAGAAGCCCTTCTCGCAGCGCCTGCTGGTCGAGCGCATCCGCGCCCTGCTGCGCCGACAGGAGGCCGTCGCCACCGACATGGTCGGCGACACCGAGGAAACCAAGCTGATGACCCGCGGGTCGCTGACCATGGACCCGCTGCGCCATTCGGTGACGTGGAAGGGGCAGGACGTCTCGCTCACCGTGACCGAATTCCTGCTGCTGCAGGCGCTGGCCCAGCGCCCCGGCTTCGTGAAATCCCGCGACCAGCTCATGGACGTCGCCTACGACGACCAGGTCTATGTCGACGACCGCACCATCGACAGCCACATCAAGCGCCTGCGCAAGAAGATGCGGACGGTGGACCCGGACTTCTCCGCAATCGAAACCCTCTATGGCATCGGCTATCGGTACAACGAAGAGTAAGCGATGGCCTTCGCCGAAAGGATCCCGATGCGCGACGACCAATCGGGTGAGAGGCAGGATGCGGATGTCATGCTGGCCGACGAATTCATAGCTCCCGACAGCATCGTCGAGAAGGAGCTGCGCGACAGCCGCGCGCGCCGGAGCCTGTTCTCGCTCAACCGCTCACCGCTGACCCGCAAGATCATCACGTTCAACCTGATTGCGTTGAACGTGCTGGCGGCGGGCATCCTGTGGATGAACTCCTCGCGCGACACGCTGGTGCTGCAGCGGGGCAATTCGCTCGGCGCCAGCGCCGAGCTGGTCGCCGACGTGTTCGAGGCACATCTGCCCGAGGCACCCATCGTGGCGCTGGGGACCGATCCGGGCTTCGACCTCGGCCGTACGCTCGCGGCGCTCGACCTGCGGCAGGGGGTCGAGGTGATGATCTTCGACGCCGGCAACTTCCTCGTCGCCCAGACCGAGGGCACCCAGCCTCAGACCCTGCCCGCAGACCCGCGCGGCAAGCACCGCACCACGCTGATCTCGGACTTCCTCGACAGGGTCTGGCACCTCATCGCCGGGCTGTTCTCGTATTTCGAGGACGCGCCCGTGCTCGACGAAGAGGACCGTCTGCGCCGCACCATCGAGGCCAGCGATCCGGCCCTGACCCGGGTGATGTCCGAGGTCGACGCCTCGGGCCGGACCGTGTTCACCGTGCTCAGCCCGATCCGGCAGGGCGACGCCATCATCGGCACCGTGGCGCTGGTCTCGGCCGCCGCCGAGATCGACGCCGCCGTCAGCGCCGAGCGCGAGCGCGTGCTGCAGATGTTCGTGATCGCGACGCTGGTCTCCATCGGGCTCAGCCTCGTGCTGGCCTCGACCATCGCCAACCCGATCTCCGACCTCGCCGACGCCGCCGAGATCGGCCTCGACCGCAGCAACCGCAACCGCGGCTCGTCGCGGCGCATCCGCATCCCCGACCTGACCGCCCGCCCCGACGAGATCGGGCGGCTCTCGGGCGCGCTGCGCGGCATGGTCGCGGCGCTCTACGACCGCATCGACAGCAACGAACAGTTCGCCGCCGACGTCGCGCACGAGATCAAGAACCCGCTCGCGAGCCTGCGCTCGGCCATCGGCTCGCTGCGCATCGTCCGCAAGGAAGAGCATCGCGACAAGCTGCTCAATGTCATCGAGCACGACGTGCGCCGGCTCGATCGTCTGGTCAGCGACGTCTCCAACGCCTCGCGGCTCGATTCCGAGCTGGTCAAGGAAGAGGAGCAGGAATTCGACCTGCTCGAGATGCTCGGCAACCTGACCCAGTTCCTTGGCGAGGACGCTCGCCGCAAGGGGGTCGAGTTCATCACCGACCTGCCCGCCAACCCGATCCCGATCAACGGGCTCGAGCCGCGGCTGGCGCAGGTCTTCGTGAACCTCATCACCAACGCCGTGTCCTTCTGCGAGGATGGCGACGCCATCCGCGTCTGGGCCCGCCGCCGCGACAACCGCGTGCTGGTGGTGGTCGAGGACACCGGCCCCGGCATCCCCGAAGAGGCGCTGACCAAGATCTTCAAGCGCTTCTACTCGCACCGCCCCGAGAACGACTTCGGCAACAACTCCGGCCTCGGCCTCGCGATCTCCAAGCAGATCGTCGAGGCGCATGGCGGCGTGATCTGGGCCGAGAACATCCGCCCGACCGAAGCCGACGTGACCTCGGAGCCGCTCGGCGCCCGGTTTGTCGTGGGCCTTCCGATCTGACCCGCTGAGCCTGCCATGTCCCGCACCGACACCTCCGTCCTCCACGCCACCGCGGTGGCCGTGGCCGGCAACGGGCTGCTGATCCGGGGCGCCTCGGGCAGCGGCAAGTCGGGCCTCGCGCTCGAGATGATGGCCCGCGGCGCGGCGCTGGTGGCGGACGACCGGGTCGTCGTCACCGCCCGCGACGGCGCGCTCTGGCTCTCGGCCCCCTCCCCCATCGCCGGGCTGATCGAGGCGCGTGGCCTCGGGCTTCTGCGGGCCACGCCCGCGCGCGGCCCCGTCCGGCTGGTCGCGGTGCTCGATCTCGACGAGCCCGAGACCGACCGCTTGCCGCAGTGCCGCGAAATCATGCTGCACGGGCAAAGAATCCCCTTGCTTCACAACTCCGTGCATACCAGTTTCCCCGCAGCGCTCGTTCAATATCTAACGGGTGGCCGAAGGGATCACGGAGACATGCAGGATCAGCCGACGGGAAGCCAACGTGTTGTCCTTGTCACCGGGCCTTCGGGCGCCGGGCGGTCCACTGCGATCAACGTTCTGGAAGATATCGGCTTCGAGGCAATCGACAACATCCCGCTGAGCCTGATCCCGCGCCTGCTCGACGGCGGCGCGCTGGCCCGGCCGGTGGCGCTTGGCGTGGACATCCGCAACCGCGATTTCTCGGTTCAGGGGCTTCTGGACCTGCACCGCCGCCTCGGCAGCGAGGCGGGGATCGAGGCGCAGCTGCTGTTCCTGGACTGTTCGTCCGAGGTGCTGGCGCGGCGCTATTCCGAGACCCGCCGCCGCCACCCCATGGCCCCCGAAGAAAGCTACACGCAGGGCATCGCCCGCGAGACCGAGCTCCTGCGCGACGCGCGCGATGCCGCGGACGTGCTCATCGACACCTCCGAGCTGTCGCCGCACGACCTGCGCGCCCAGATCGAGCGCGGCTTCGGCGACGACAGCGGCCAGATGCTGGCGGTCTCGCTGCACAGCTTCTCCTACAAACGCGGCCTGCCGCACGGGCTCGACTGGGCCTTCGACTGCCGCTTCCTCGACAACCCCCACTGGGAGCCGGCGCTGCGCGCGCTGACCGGGCTCGACGCGGCGGTGACCGAGCACGTGGCCAGGGACGCACGCTTCGCCCCGTTCATCGAGAAGCTCGTGGATCTGGCGGAATTCGTGCTTCCCGCCTGCAAGGAAGAGGGCAAGGCCCATCTCACCTTCGGCTTCGGGTGTACCGGCGGGCAACACCGTTCGGTTACTGTGACGGAAACCGTGGCGCGTGCTCTTGCAGAGCGCGGCTGGCAGGTGTCAACTAGGCACCGCGAGCTGGAGCGGCGGGGCATGTCTGTCCGCGCCGGACAAGGTGAAGCCAGCGGAGGACGGCAGGCGTGATCGGCATCGTGATCGTGGCCCATGGCGGACTGGCGCGGGAGTATCTCGCGGCGGTCGAGCATGTGGTGGGCGCACAGCCCGGCGTCGTCGCCGTGTCGATCGAAGCCGTGCACGACCGCCGCACGAAGCAGGCCGAGATCTGCACCGCCGCCGACGATGTCGACACCGGCGACGGCGTGGTGGTGGTCACCGATCTCTATGGCGGCTCGCCGTCCAACCTCTCGCTGCTGGCATGCCAGCCCGAGAACCGCCGCATTCTTTACGGCATGAACCTGCCGATGCTCATCAAGCTGGCCAAAAGCAGGCAGATGCCGGTGCCGGATGCGGTAAAAGGCGCCCTCGAGGCGGGTCGTAAATACATTGACAGTATCAACGTCAAACCCGATCCCCTCTAGGACAGGCCCCGCGCCCAAGGAAAAGACCGCATGAGCAAGACCGAGCACCGTGTGCTGAAGATCGTCAACGAGAAGGGCCTGCACGCCCGCGCCTCCGCCAAACTGGTCGAGGTGGTCGAGGGATTCGACGCGCGGGCCGAGGTTTCCAAGGACGGGATGAGCGCCGGGGGCGACAGCATCATGGGGCTTTTGATGTTGGCAGCTTCCAAAGGAAGCTCTATTGAAGTCGAGACTTCGGGACCGGACGCGTCTGCGCTGGCCGATGCGTTGGAAGCATTGGTCGCGAACCGCTTCGGCGAAGACAACTGACCCCGGGAAACGACCCCGGACGCTGTAAGACGGAACAGGGCGGGCACATGGTTGACAGCTATCAGGCCACGGCCGGTGCGACGGGAGGTTCCGTCACGCGCCCCGGGCACGCTCCGTACGACAAGCGCAAGCTGAGCTACGCCAACACCTTCACCAACCCCTGGAAGGCCAACACCATCCGCGCGCTGGAATGGATGACGGGCAAGCTGCCGCTGATCCGTCTCGTGCGCCGTGTCGAGCGCGCCGGCGTGCCCGACGGACAGGAATTCTGGCCCCATGCGCTGGCCCACATGGGCATCCGGCTCGACACTCCCGACGAGCAGATCCGCCGCATCCCCGAGAAGGGCCCGGTGGTGGTGGTCGCGAACCACCCGCACGGGCTGGTCGACGGCATGATCCTCGGCGAGCTGATCGGCCGCGTCCGCACCGACTACAAGATCCTCACCCGCGCCCTGCTGACCGGGGTGAAGGAAATCGAGGAATTCATGATCCCGGTGCCCTTCCCGCACGAGGAATCGGCGCGGGAACAAAGCCTCGAGATGCGCGCCCGCGCCATGGACCACCTCAAGAAGGGTGGCGTCGTGGCGCTGTTCCCGTCAGGCGTGGTGGCGGCGTCGCAGACGCTCTTCGGCCCGGCCATTGAGGCCGGCTGGAACCCCTTCACCGCGAAGATGATTCAGCGCTCCGGCGCCACCGTGGTGCCGATCTACTTCCCCGGCCAGAACAGCCGCGCCTACCAGATGGCCAACCGCATCTCGCCGACGCTGCGGCAGGGGCTGCTGATCCACGAGGTGATGCATGCATGTGGCCGCCCGCAGCGCCCCGTCGTGGGCGAGCCGATCTCGCCGGACGAAGTCCGCAACTGGGAGGGCAAGCAGCGCGAGTTCGTCGCCTGGCTGCGCGAAAAGACCCTCGGCCTGCGCCACGACAGGTAGGCGCCCCTGCGTCCTTCAACCTTTTGCTGACTTTGCCGCGAACCCGCCGCCTTTCCATGGCATGGCGGCGTGCCGGACATAATCTGACGCCCCGCCGCCCCACCGTCATCTGACGCCCCGACGCCCCACCGGCGCGCGCAGCTCTCCGGCCATGACCCGGGTACGTGCCGCCCTTCCCGCACAAGCGACTCTTCAGACGTCACCAAAAAACCCGCGCTCCGACAAGCGCGGGTCCTGAACAGGCGCCCTGACGGAACGCCTCAGCGGGTGGGAACCGGCTCGTCGCCGCGGTAGTCGTAGAAGCCGCGCTTGGTCTTGCGCCCCAGCCAGCCGGCCTCGACATACTTGGTCAGCAGCGGACAGGGGCGGTACTTGGTGTCCGCAAGCCCGTCGTGCAGCACGTTCATGATCGCAAGGCAGGTGTCGAGCCCGATGAAATCCGCCAGTTCCAGCGGCCCCATCGGGTGGTTGGCGCCAAGCTTCATCGCCATGTCGATGGAGCGCACATTCCCGACGCCCTCGTAGAGCGTATAGACCGCCTCGTTGATCATCGGCACAAGGATCCGGTTCACGATGAAGGCCGGGAAATCCTCGGCACTCGCAGCAGTCTTGCCGAGCCGTTCCACCACCCCGAGACAGGTCTCGTAGGTTTCCTTGTCGGTGGCGATGCCCCGGATCAGCTCGACCAGCTGCATCAGCGGCACCGGGTTCATGAAGTGGAACCCGAGGAACTTCTCGGGCCGGTCGGTGCGCGAGGCAAGCCGGGTGATCGAGATCGACGAGGTGTTCGAGGTCAGGATGGTGTTCGGCAGCAGGTGCGGCGCGAGGCTGTCGAAGATCTTCTGCTTGACGGTCTCCTGCTCGGTCGCGGCCTCGATCACCAGATCGGTCTGCCCCACCTCGGCGATGTCGAGCGTCGCGCTGATTCTGCCCAGCGCCTGGTCGCGTTCTTCCTGGCTGATCTTCTCGCGGCTGACCTGGCGGTCCATGTTGCGACCGATGAGCACGATCGCCTTGTCGAGCGCTTCCTGGCTCACGTCCGAAAGCCGAACTTCGTAGCCCGCCAGCGCCATCACATGGGCAATGCCATTGCCCATCTGCCCGGCGCCCACAACTCCGATCGTCCTGATATCCATCACCCGCTTCCCTCGAATTGCGCGCCAACCATAGTCACGCGCCGGGACCCGCCGCAAGCCGGGTTCCCAAGATTTGTCACGCTTTTTCGCGTTAGCATATTGGCAAGATGATTGACGGAGGTTGGGCACGGGTGAGTACGAACGAAGGTGGGTGTGATGACCTATGCTGCAACGGCGCAAGGTGCGCTGGATTATTTCCCGTGTCGCTACGGGCGCTCGCGGGTGCTGTTCCGCGGGCCGCGCCGTCCGCTCGACGGGCCCTATGTCGGCTTCCTCGGCGGCACCGATACCTATGGCCGCTTCATCGAGACGCCCTTCCCCGCGCTCTGCGAAGCGGCACTCGACATGCCCTGCGTCAATTTCGGGGTGATCAACGCGGGGCTCGACCTCTACCTCAACGACCCCGGCGCCCTGCACGTGGCCGAGCGCGCCTCGGTCACGGTGCTGCAGATCATGGGCGCGCAGAACATGTCGAACCGCTATTACAGCGTGCATCCGCGCCGCAACGACCGCTTCCTGCGCGCCTCCGACCGCCTGCAGGAGCTCTACCCCGAGGTCGATTTCACCGAGTTCCACTTCAACCGCCACATGCTGGGCCGGCTGCACGACCTCTCGCCCGAGCGCTTCTCCGAGGTCACAGGCGAGCTGCGCCTCGCCTGGGTGGCGCGGATGAAGCACCTGCTGACGCTGCTGCGCGGCCGGGTGCTGCTGCTCTGGATCTCCGACCGGCTGCCGCCGGAAAGACCCGTGGACGCGATCGAGCACGAGCCGCTCTTCATCCACCGCGGCATGATCGAGACGCTGCGCCCCCGCGCCGCCGGCTATCTCGAGATGCCGGTCTCGGACCAGGCAAGGCAGCGCGGGGCGCCCGGCATGGTCTACAACGACTTCGAGGCCAGCGCCGCCGCCGAGCTGCTCGGCCCGATGGCGCATGAGGAAACCGCCGAGGCGCTGGTGCCGCAACTGCGCGAGCTGCTGGGCTGACCCGACCCTGCCCGGTTTTTGACCGCAACGCCCCGGGAAGGGCCCCGAAGCGCGGCGCCTGCTGCGCTGCGGCAAGCGGACGCGGCGACGGCTCATGGAAACCTCACCGAGGCAGCGTATAGCTGTGCGGGACGACGCCCGGCCGCGCCTTTCCACGGTCGGGGCCGAAGACCGGAGAACCGCATGCATATCGAGAACCGCACCTTCGACGAACTCAAGGTGGGGGACAGCGCCGAACTGCGCCGTCTCGTGACCGCCGACGACCTGCTGGCCTATGCCAACGTCTCGGGCAACCACAACCCGCTGCACCTCTACGATCACGACGGCGATGGCGACGGCCGCCCCGAGGCGATGGCGCCCGGCTCCTACGTCTCAGCCTTGGTCGGCGCTGTGCTGGGCAACGTCCTGCCCGGCGCCGGCACACTCTACCGCGCCCAAAGCTGGGTGTTCCACGCCCGCATCTTCGCCGACGACGAGATCGTCATGCGCGTCACCGTCACCGACAAGAACGAGCGCGACACCACGGTGACGCTCGCCACTGAAGTCCGGCGCATCGGCGACGACGCGCTGGTGCTCTCCGGCGTGGCCGAGGTGCTCGCCCCGCGGCGCAAGATCGAATACAACAGCCACGACCTGCCCGGGCTGATCGTGCAGCGCCACCGCCATTTCGAGAAGCTCCTGCGCAAGGCCGAGCCGCTGAAGGCGCTGCGCACCGCCGTGGTCTGCCCCGAGGAGCCGAACTCGCTCGGCGGCGCGCTCAAGGCCCATGCCCACACCCTGATCGACCCGATCCTGATCGGCTCCACCGCCAAGATCGTCGAGGTCGCGACGGCGATGGGCGTCACCCTCGACGGCATCGAGATCATCGAGGAACCGCTGCACCGCAACGCCGCCCGCAAGGCGGTGGAACTGGTGCACGAGGGCCGCGCGCAGGCGATCATGAAGGGCCACCTGCACACCGACATGCTGCTGCGCCCGATCCTCGACAAGCAGACCGGCCTGCGCATGGGGCGGCGCTTCACCCATATCTTCGTGATGGACGTGCCGGGCCACCCGCAGCCGCTGCTGGTGACCGATGCCGCCATCAACATCGCGCCGGACCTGAAGACCAAGGTCGACATCACCCAGAACGCCATCGACCTCGCCATTTCGATCGGCGTGGAACAGCCCAAGGTCGGCGTGCTCTCGGCCACCGAGACGGTGAACCCCGACATCCCCTCCTCGATCGACGCGGCGCTGCTGTCGAAGATGGCCGACCGCGGCCAGATCACCGGCGGGCTGGTGGACGGCCCGCTGGCCATGGACAACGCCGTCGACATCGCCGCCGCCCGCACCAAGGGTATCACCTCGGCGGTGGCCGGCCAGGCCGACATCCTCGTGGTCCCGAACCTCGACGCCGGCAACATGCTGGCGAAACAGCTCACCTACATCTCCCACGCCGAGGCCGCGGGTCTGGTGCTGGGTGCACGGGTGCCGATCATCCTCAACAGCCGCGCCGACGACGACATGAGCCGCCTCGCCTCCTGCGCCGTCGCCGCCCTGCACCACGCAAGGGTCTCCGGCCACGCCGCCTGAGCCAAGGGCGCCGCGCCCAGACATCCGCGCGGCTCCCACCCTTCATCTTGCCAGATAAACTCCCGCCGGAGGCTCCCGCCCCCTCCACCCGCGCGGAGACAAGGCAAAGCCCAACATCCCCACTTGCGCCAGCCCCTAAAATTCCATAATTCATGAAATATGGAATCAACAAGACTCGAACAACTCGGCACCCTGAGCCACCCGCAGCGGATGGATCTCTTCCGTCTGCTCATGCGGCGCTACCCGGACGCGGTTCCGGCAGGGGAGATCGTCGGCGCGCTGGGGTTCAAGCCCAGCACGGCCTCGGTCTACCTCGCGGCGCTGCGCGAGGCCGGGCTGATCACCCAGACGCGCGAGGGGCGCTCGCTGCTCTACCGCGCGGACGTGACGGCGGTTCAGGGGCTGATGGGGTTCCTGTTCAGCGACTGCTGCCGCGGGCGGCCCGATCTCTGCCCGCCCACGGCGCCCGCTTTGGCGACAGGAGGACAGGCCATGGCCCGACGCAAGTACAACGTGCTCTTCATCTGCACCGGCAACTCCGCCCGGTCGATCATGGCGGAGGCGCTGCTCCGCGCCCTCGGCGGCGACCGGTTCGAGGCCTATTCCGCCGGCACCCGGCCCTACTCCGAGCTGAACCCGATCGCGGTCTCGATGCTCGAGGACAAGGGCCTCGACACCGCGCGGCTCCGGGCCAAGACCATCTCGGAGTTCCAGGGCCCGGACGCACCACCGCTCGATTTCGTCTTCACCGTCTGCGACCGCGCCGCCAACGAGGACTGCCCGGCCTGGGCGGGCCAGCCGATCAGCGCCCACTGGGGCCTGCCCGACCCGGTCGCCGCCACCGGCACCGAGGCCGAGCGCCGCCTCGCCTTCCAGCAGGTCTACGGCATGCTGAAGCACCGGCTCTCCGCCTTCACCGCGCTGCCTCTCGGCACGCTCGACCGGATCTCCCTGCAATATGCCATCGACAGCATCGGCATGTCCGAAACCGAGGACCACACCGGATGACCACCTACGCCCTGAACGGGCTTGGCCGCATGGGCAAGCTCGCACTCCGTCCGCTGCTCGAGAAGGGCGCAAAGATCGCCTGGATCAACGACGCGGTCGGCGACCCGGAGATGCACGCCCATCTGCTCGAGTTCGACACGGTGCACGGCCGCTGGCCGGCGACATTCACGCATGACGCCGAGAGCCTCAGCATCGACGGCACGCGCCTGCCCGTGCATTGCGAGAAGCGCATCGAGGACCTGCCGCTCGAGGGCGTGGACGTGGTCATCGACTGCACCGGCGTTTTCAAGACCGAGGCAAAGCTCGCCCCCTATTTCGCTGCCGGCGTGAAGAAGGTCGTGGTCTCGGCTCCGGTCAAGGACGGCCCCACCGCCAACATCGTCTATGGCGTCAACAACGACGCCTACGACCCCGCCGCCCATACCATCGTCACCGCCGCCAGCTGCACGACGAACTGCCTCGCCCCCGTCGTGAAGGTCATCCACGAGACCTTCGGCATCCGGCACGGCATGATCACCACGATCCACGACGTGACCAACACCCAGACCATCGTGGACCGCCCCGCCAAGGACCTGCGCCGCGCCCGTTCGGCGCTCAATTCGCTGATCCCCACCACCACCGGCAGCGCCACCGCGATCACGCTGATCTACCCCGAGCTCACCGGCAAGCTGAACGGCCACGCGGTGCGCGTGCCGCTGCTCAACGCCTCGCTCACCGATTGCGTCTTCGAACTGGAGCGCGAGACCACGGCAGAGGAGGTCAACGCGCTCTTCAAGGCCGCCGCCGAGGGTCCGCTGCAGGGCATCCTCGGCTACGAGGAGCGCCCGCTGGTCAGCACCGACTACACCAACGACCCACGCTCCTCGATCATCGACGCGCCCTCGACCATGGTCACCAACGGCACCCAGCTCAAGGTCTACGCCTGGTATGACAACGAATGGGGCTACGCCAACCGGCTTGCCGACGTGGCGCTGATGGTGGGCGCGAGCCTCTGATCCGTCATCCGCACGACACCGATCCCTGACAGGCTCCCCCACATGAGAGAGACCGCATGACCGCCGACCGCGAAAACGGCCTCGCCGCCTATGTCGCCGTGACCGCCGCCTACTGGGCCTTCATGCTCACCGACGGCGCGCTGCGGATGCTGGTGCTGCTGCATTTCCACAGCCTCGGCTTCTCGCCGGTGCAGCTGGCCTATCTCTTCGTGCTCTACGAGATCGCGGGCGTGGTCACCAACCTCTCGGCAGGCTGGATCGCCGCGCGCTTCGGGCTGGCCGCGACGCTCTACGCAGGGCTCTCGCTGCAGGTCGTGGCGCTGCTGGCGCTGGCGCAGCTCGACCCTTCGTGGGCGGTCGGCGTCTCTGTGGCCTTCGTCATGCTGGTGCAAGGCGCCAGCGGCGTCGCCAAGGACCTTGCCAAGATGTCGTCGAAATCGGCGGTCAAGCTGCTCGCCCCCAAGGGCGAGGACGGGCTCTTCCGCTGGGTCGCCCTGCTCACCGGCTCTAAGAACGCGGTGAAGGGGCTGGGCTTCCTGCTCGGCGCGGCGCTGCTGGGGCTCGCGGGCTTCGTGCCCTCGGTGCTCGGCATGGCGGCGGTGCTGGCGGTGATCCTCGTGGCCATCGTGCTGCGCATGCCCGCGGGCCTGCCCGCCGGCCGCAAGGACGCCAGGTTCCGCGAGGTCTTTTCCAAGAACCGCAATGTGAACTGGCTGAGCTTCGCCCGCGTCTTTCTCTTCGGGGCGCGTGACGTCTGGTTCGTGGTCGGCATCCCGATCTACTTCTACGCCGTGCTCTCGGACGGCACCGAGGCCGGCAACCGCATGGCCTTCTTCGTCATCGGCAGCTTCATGGCGGTCTGGATCATCCTCTACGGCGCGGTGCAGGCCGCAGCGCCGCGGCTGCTGCGGGCGAAGTCCCGGGGCGCCGCCGCCATGGTCCCCGCCGCCCGCGGCTGGGCGCTGGCGCTCTTCGTGGTGCCCGCGCTGCTTGCCGCCACCGTGGCGATTGCCGGAGCGCCGTCGCCGTGGCTCACGACCGTGCTGGTCGCGGGGCTGCTGGTCTTCGGCGCCATCTTCGCGGTGAACTCCTCGCTGCATTCCTACCTGATCCTCGCCTTCACCGAGGACAGCCGGGTGACCATGGACGTGGGGTTCTACTACATGGCCAACGCCGCCGGTCGGCTGCTCGGGACGGTGCTGTCGGGCGCGAGCTACCAGCTCGGCGGG
>Ga0208328_1000109_pt1 | contig 46207 bp, 47 predicted proteins | sample DeeseametaMP2633_FD_184170 | JGI IMG/M metagenome (GOLD analysis project Ga0208328, IMG submission 184170) | Marine microbial communities from the Deep Atlantic Ocean - MP2633 (SPAdes) | ecosystem: Environmental > Aquatic > Marine > Unclassified | place: Northeast of Antigua and Barbuda, North...
CCCCCAGCCTCGCGATCAGCGACGCTCGCGGCTTCCTACACCACGCCGCGGGGCACTATCTCCTAATGACGAGGAGCGGCGCGTGTGCGGTGGAGGATCCGCGCGGGTGAGGCGACTGCGGACATGGTGGAGACGCGCCCCCTTGGGACTGTCGAAAACCAATGGCGCGCGGCCCGGGCGTCCGGGACGGGCGCTGGTTCAACCATTCAAGCGAGCCTGCCTCGCGTGCATCCCTCATGAGGGAGTGTCCTGTCTCGGCCCGTCTCGGCCGCTACCGGGTGTCGGGGGCGGTCCTGCCCGGATTGCCCCGGGCGGCGGCGAGGGCCCCGGCTCGAGAGGCCGGGGCAGCGTGTGTCAAGCGTGGTAGCGCCGGATCTCGTGGCCGTACTGCAGCCGGTCGATGAGCGCCTGCTGGGCCTCGATGATGGCCGCGGCTTCCCGCCGGTCGGCGAGGATCTGCATGAAGTCGATCTGCGAGGTCTGGCCGCCTTCGGGGCTGCAGGAGGGGAGCTTTCTGGACTGAAGGCGCTGCACGATATCGTTCTCGTCGGTCATAGGAAATGTCCCCGTTTACTTACAGACTACTGAAGCAGGCCTCTGTCTCAGCCGGCTTAGGGTCCGGTCGCGTGGCAGCGCGCCGTCCCTGCAGAAAGTTTAGCCCGGACCGGGGGTGCCCGCGACAAGACGAAGGGATTGCGGCCGGCCTAGTCGGATGAAGCACCTATCCGAACGGGTAGGGCAGCGCTCCGACGGCCCCGTTCTGACGCTGCGTCACGTCGTAATTTCGGCTCAGGATGACCTTTGCCCCTCTGATTTCCTTGGAGATTTCGACTCGCAGGGCAGGCGCCGAGTGGCCGGCCGAGTCGGCGCCTGACGGGCTGAACGGGTCAGGCTACGCGCGTCGCGATGCTGGACTTACATATCGGTCAGCGAGCACCCCGGGACGGTGTGACGTGCGATGTCGGGAGGCTCTGGGCGGATGCAGCGTTCAGGACATGGCATGGGGGCCAGAATCTGATGTGAGTGGTGGCGTTTGCTGCGTCCGCAATACGACTGAAACACCTCCGTAAATCGATTGTCACCGGGCAACATGTGTCACCTCTGACACAAGTTGTGTCAGTTCAGGTTACGGTTGTTTCGCCCTTTTTGAATACGACCATACGTAGGTAAACAAGGTCACTGGCACCACTGGAACACTCCGACCAAGTGCGGACGCAGCGGGAGCAGGGGACAGGCTGCTGTCTGTTCAGTTATCGCTACGACCAGACGCTGCGTCCGCGGGATCAGAATAGCGCCGATCGCATGCATTAATCATGATCTGAGTTGATACAACTTTGCCGAAACTTGTGTCAGTCGGGCGTCTGCATGTGCACAAACAGTGCAGACCTGACGCGACCGGGCACGCCTGGACCCCACCCCCGAAACGAAAACGGGGAGGCCGAAGCCTCCCCGCCGTGTCTGTGGTGGTGCCTGGATCAGCCGCCGAAATCGTCGAGCATGATGTCCTCGCGATCCACGCCCAGCTCCAGCAGCATGTTGATCACCGACTGGTTCATGATCGGCGGTCCGCACATGTAGAACTCGCAGTCCTCGGGGGCAGGGTGGTTCTTGAGGTACTCTTCGTAGAGCACGTTGTGGATGAAGCCGGTGTAGCCCTTCCACTCGTCCTCGGGCAGGGCGTCGGACAGGGCGACGTGCCATTCGAAGTTGTCGAACTCCTTGGCCAGCTCGTCGAAATCCTCGACGAAGAACATCTCGCGCTTGGAGCGGGCGCCGTACCAGAAGGTGATCTTGCGATCGCGGTTCTCGAGGCGCTTGAGTTGGTCGAAGATGTGCGAGCGCATCGGCGCCATGCCGGCGCCGCCGCCGATGAAGACCATTTCCTTCTTCGTGTCACGGGCGAAGAACTCGCCGAACGGACCGGAGATGGTGACCTTGTCGCCGGGCTTCAGGTTGAAGATGTAGGACGACATCTGACCCGGCGGAATGCCGGTGGAGCCCGGCGGCGGCGAGGCCACCCGGACGTTGAGCATGATGATGCCCTTCTCGTCGGGATAGTTCGCCATCGAGTAGGCGCGCTCGATGGGTTCGTCGACCGTCGACTCGTACTGCCAGAGATTGAACTTGTCCCAGTCGGGGCGGTATTCCTCGGCGACGTCGAAGTCCTTGTAGGACAGCTTGTGCGCGGGGGCCTCGATCTGGATGTAGCCACCGGCGCGGAAGTTCACGTCCTCGCCCTCGGGCAGTTCCAGCACGAGGTTCTTGATGAAGGTCGCGACGTTGTCGTTGGAGCGCACGGTGCACTCCCACTTCTTGACGCCGAAGACCTCCTCGGGAACCTCGATCTCCATGTCCTGCTTCACGGCCACCTGGCACGAGAGGCGGTCGCCACAGGCGGCCTCGCGCTTGGTGATGTGGCCTTCCTCGGTGGGCAGGATCGACCCGCCGCCCGAGTGCACCCGGACGCGGCACTGCGCGCAGGTGCCGCCGCCGCCGCAGGCGGAGGGGACGAAGAGCTTCTGGCCGGCGAGGGTCTGCAGCAGCTTGCCGCCCGCCGGGACCGAGATGGTCTTCTCGCCGTTGATGGTGATGTTGACGTTGCCCGAAGACACCAGTCGCGAGCGCGCTGCGATGATGATGCTCACCAGCGCGATCACGATGAGGGTGAAGAGGACGACGCCCAGGCTGAAAGTTAGCATTGCCAGTAAGTCCTCCGGCTCAGAGTTTCACGCCGCTGAAGGACATGAAGGCCATCGCCATCAGACCCGCGGTGATGAAGGTGATGCCGAGACCCTGCAGCCCGTCGGGGATGTCGGAATACTTCAGCTTTTCGCGCACGCCGGCCATGGCGGTAATCGCCAGGGCCCAGCCGAACCCGGAGGACACGCCATAGGTCAGCGCCTCGGCGAAGTCATAGGCGCGCTCCACCATGAAGAGCGAACCGCCGAGGATGGCGCAGTTCACCGTGATGAGGGGCAGGAAGACCCCCAGCGCGTTGTAGAGCGGCGGGAAGTACTTATCGAGCACCATCTCGAGGATCTGCACCAGTGCCGCGATCACCCCGATGTAGGAGATCAGGCCGAGGAAGGTGAGGTCCACGTCCGGGAAACCGGCCCAGGCGAGGGCGCCCGGCGCCAGCAGGTAGTGCAGGATCAGGTTGTTTGCCGGTACGGTGATCGCCTGCACGATCATGACCGAGATGCCGAGACCCATCGCCGTCGAGATCTTCTTCGACACGGCGATGAAGGTGCACATGCCCAGGAAGAAGGACAGCGCCAGGTTCTCGACGAAGACCGCCTTTACGGCGAGTGAGACGAGACCTTCCATCAGTGAGCCTCCACGCTCTGGATCTTGTATTCACGCTCTTCGACCTGCTTCGGCTTCCAGGTGCGGATCGCCCAGATCAGCAGCCCGATTACGAAGAAGGCGGACGGCGGCAGCAGCAGAAGGCCGTTGGGCACGTACCAGCCGCCGTTATTAACCGTCTCGAGCAGGGTGATGCCGAACAGCGACCCCGAGCCGAAGAGCTCGCGGATCACGCCCACCGTCATCAGGATGAGCCCGTAGCCCATGCCGTTGCCGATGCCGTCGATGAAGCTGGCCACCGGCGGGTTGCTCATGGCGAAGGCCTCGGCGCGGCCCATCACGATGCAGTTGGTGATGATCAGGCCCACGAAGACCGACAGGGTCTTCGAGATCTCGTAGGCATAGGCCTTGAGCACCTGGTCCACCAGGATCACCAGCGACGCGATGATGACCATCTGCACGATGATCCGGATCGAGCCCGGGATCTGGTTGCGCAGCATCGAGATGAACATCGACGAGAAGGCGGTCACCAGGGTCACCGCGATCGCCATCACCAGCGCCACCTTCAGCGACGAGGTCACCGCGAGCGCCGAGCAGATGCCCAGCACCTGCAGGGTGATCGGGTTGTTGTCGATCAGCGGATCGACAAGTTGCGACTTACGTGTGTGAGCCATCAGATCTCTCCTGCCTTCAGCCGCTCGAGGAAGGGGCCGTAGCCGTCTTCGCCCATCCAGAAGCGGACAAGGTTGTCGACGCCGCGCGAGGTCAGGGTCGCCCCGGCCAGCGCGTCGATGTAATACTCGAGGCCCGCGGCAGGAACGCTCTTGGCGACGGTGATCTGCAGCGTTCCGTCTTCGTCACGCAGCTTCTTGCCGTTCCAGAGCGCCTTCCAGCGGGGGTTGTCGACCTCGGCGCCAAGACCTGGGGTCTCGCCGTGCTGGTAGAACTGCAGGCCGTAGATGTCGTTGCCATTCTCTTCCAGCGCGATGAAGCCGTAAAGCGTCGACCACAGGCCGTAGCCCTCGATCGGCAGGATCACCTTGTCGATGCTGCCATCGTCGGCACGCAGGATGTAGATCATCCGGAACGCCTGCATGTGGCCGCCGAGACCCGCCGGGTCCTCGTCGAGCGCCCGCACGATGGCGGGGTCGTTCGAGGTGGCGAGCTGGTCGAAGGTCTCGATGTCGAACTCGTCGGTGAACTCGCCGGTGGCGAGGTCGAGCACATGCGGTTCCATCGACTCGAAGGCCTCGGCCACGGGCACGTTCGGGTCGTAGACGCCGGCCACTTCAAGCACGTTGGTCTGCTTGTCGCGCAGGCTGTTGGCCTGCTGCACCGGGCGCAGCGACACGGCGGCGGCGGACACCACCATCGAGGCCACGAGGCAGAGCGCCACGGCGACCGTCACCGTCTTGACGACGGAGTCGTTGGGCATGTCGAGGAAGCGGCGGATGAGGCCCTTGTTCTCGTTCGCGTCAGGCATTGCGCTTGGCCCTCCGTTTGATGTTGGCCTGCACCACGAAGTAGTCGATGAGCGGCGCAAAGACGTTGCCGAACAGGATCGCGAGCATCATGCCTTCCGGGAAGGCCGGGTTGATGACGCGGATCATCACCACCATGAAGCCGATCAGCGCCCCGTAAATGTAGCGACCGACGTTGGTGTGGCTGGCCGAGACCGGCTCGGTCACCATGAACACGAGGCCGAAGGCGTAGCCGCCGATGACCAGATGCCAGTACCAGGGCATGGCGAACATCGGGTTGCTGTCCGAACCGATGAAGTTCAGCAGCGACGAGAAGGCGATCATGCCCACGAGACAGCCGAGCACCAGGCGCCAGTTGGCGATCTTGGTGACCAGCAGGAACGCGAGGCCGATGAGGCAGGCGATGGTCGAGGTCTCGCCGAGACAGCCCTGGATCGTGCCGATGAAGGCGTCCATCCAGGTGATCCCGCGCTCGGGCAGGGCGGCGTAGCCGTCGCTGGCGCCGATGGCGAGCGGGGTCGCGCCCGAGAAGCCGTCGACCGGCGTCCAGATCGTGTCGCCGGACATCTGCGCGGGGTAGGCGAAGTAGAGGAACGCCCGGCCGACCAGCGCGGGGTTCAGGAAGTTCTTGCCGGTGCCGCCAAAGACCTCCTTGCCGATCACCACGCCGAAGATGATGCCGAGCGCGACCTGCCACAGCGGCGCCGAGGCCGGCATGATCAGGGTGTAGAGCATCGAGGTCACGAGGAAGCCCTCGTTGACCTCGTGGCCACGGACCACGGCGAAGATCACCTCGAAGATGCCGCCCGCGATGAGCGTCACGATGTAGATCGGCAGGAAGTAGAGCAGCCCGTGCGCCATGTTGGCCAGCGGGTTGCGCGGGTTGAAGCCGATGCCCAGCGTGTCGATGATCCACGCCCGCCAGCCCGATGCGCCGTGCTCGGCGATCGCGAGGTTGGTCTGCAGGCCGGTGTTGTAGAGACCGAACAGGATGCAGGGGATCGTGGCGATCACCACGTAGGTCATGATCCGCTTCATGTCGATGTAGGAGCGGGCATGGGGGGCGGCCGTGGTGACCGTCTTGGGCGTGTAGATGAAGCTCTCGACCATCTCGTAGATGGCGAAGTACTTCTGGTACCGGCCACCCTTTACGAAATGGGGCTCGATCCGGTCGAAGAAATTGCGCAGACCCAAGGTCTCAGCCCTCCTTTTCGATCTTGCTGAGGCTGTCGCGCAGGGCGAGGCCGTATTCGTACTTGGCCGGGCAGGCGAAGCCCACGAGGCCGAGGTCCTCTTCGTCCAGTTCCAGCGCGCCGAGCGCCTGCGCCTGGTCGGTGTCCATCACCAGCAGCGCCCGCAGCAGCTGCGTCGGCAGGTAGTCCTGCGGCATCAGCTCCTCGAAGGTGCCGAGCGGCACCATGGCGCGGCGGCCCCCGTTGAGGTTCGAGGTCAGCGGGTAGAGCTTGCGCGCGAAGGCCGAGCCGAGCACCGGCTGGATGGCGAATTTCGACGCCATCGGACGGATCCAGCCGAGCGGGATCTGCTCGTGGTCTTCCTTGATGAGCGTGATCTGGCGGGCGTAGCGGCCGAGGTAGCAGGTGGCGCCTTCGCCCATGCGGCCGCTCAGGATCGAGCCCGAGATCACACGCACCGGCAGCTTGGTCTGCAGGTCGTCATGGCAGAGATCCGCCATCGACGCACCGGCAACCGTCCGCACGAGGCGCGGGCGGCGGCAGAGCGGGCCGGTCAGGGCCACGATCCGCGACATGTCGAGCCGGCCGGTGTCGAGCAGGCGGCCGATGGCGATCACGTCGTTGTAGCCGATGGACCAGACCGTCTTGCTGGACGAGGGCGGCTCGAGGAAGTGCATGTGGGTGCCGGCGAGGCCCGCCGGGTGCGGCCCGGAGAAGCCGGCGACGAAGACGTCGGGGATGCCCGCGCCGGGGACCTCGGAACCGGCCTCCTGGCAGAGGTAGGTGTGGCCGTCGGTGAGGTGGGTGATCGCTTGAAGACCGTGATAGAAGGCCTTGGAATCCTGAGCGATAATCGTCGCAGCGTCGCCGCTGAGCGGCTCGGTGTCCATCGCCGTCACGTAGATCGCGGCGGGCCGCGTCGCCGGGTCGGGTACCTTCGAATAGGGACGGGTCCGGAACGAGGTCCAGAGGCCGGCGAGGCAGAGGCGCTCGATAATTCCCTCGGCTGTGTGCGGATCGCCCACGCCCGAGAAGTCGATGGGCTCGGCGGCGGTCGGATCGACCTCGATCTCGACGCTGACGAGGACGCGGCGGGCGCCGCGGTTGATCGCCTTGATTCGTCCCGAGACCGGCGCGGTGACCTGCACCTGCGGCGTGTCCTTGTGGCTCAGGATCGGCGTGCCGGCGGCGACCACGTCGCCTTCCTGAACGGTGAGTCGGGGTTTCAGGCCGATGTAGTCATCGCCAAGGATGGCCACAGTCCGGACCGGGGGAGCATCTTCAATCCCGCCTTCGGGCGCACCCAGAACCGGGACATTCAGACCTTTTCGTAACGTAAATCGCTGCACGTCGTTTTCGTCCTGTCCATTTTCGGCCGTCTTATGTGACGCCGGGAGGCTTTTTGGAAGTTCTTCCGGGGATTTTTTTCAGTTTAATGTTGTATCGACCCGGAAACTCCCGCAGAAGCCCATCATCTCATCGTTGACCACGAAGCACCACTTCTGCGGAGATAACAGTGCCAAACCCGATCCTCCTCTCCCGCCGTAGCCTCCTCGTAATGCCAATCGCGCTGGCCGCGTGCAAGAAGGGCTGGGATGTGCTCGAGCTTTCGGGGCTCACCATGGGCACCAGCTACTCGATCGTCGCCGTGGATCACTCGCGTTCGGTCGACAAGGCAGAGCTCGCCCGCGCCGTCGATGCCAGCCTGATCCGGGTGAACACCCAGATGTCGAACTGGGACGCCACCTCCGAGATCTCGCGCTTCAACGCCTCCACCGGGGCAGAGCCCTTCGCCGTCTCGCCCGAGCTGGCCGAGGTGATGCTCGCCGCGCAGGAAGTGAACACCGAGAGCGACGGCCGCTTCGACGTCACCGTCGGCCCGCTGATCGACCTCTGGGGCTTCGGCGTCCGCACCGGCTCGGATCTGCCGAGCGATGCACAGATCGCCGACGCGCTGGCCTGCTGTGGCCAGTCCCAGACCCTGCGCGTCTCGGATCGCAGCCTGCAGAAGACCCGCCCCGAGGCCGAGGTCTACCTGTCGGCCATCGGCAAGGGCTTCGGCGTCGACCAGGTCGCGCGCACCCTCGCGGGCTTCGGCCTCACCGACTACATGGTCGAGATCGGCGGCGATCTCTACACCGCCGGCCGCAACCCCGACGGCCAGCCCTGGCAGATCGGCATCGAGAGCCCCGAGGCCTTCGACCGCGGCGTGATGCAGGTCGTGGGCGTGTCGGGTCTCGGCATGGCGACCTCGGGCGACTACCGCAACTTCTTCGAGCGCGACGGCAAGCGCTACTCGCACATCATCGACGCCACCACCGGCCGTCCGGTGACGCACCACACCGCCTCGGTGACCGTTCTGACCGAGAACGCGATGATGGCCGACGCCTGGGCCACGGCGCTGCTGGCGGTGGGCACCAAGCGCGGCCTCGAGATCGCAAATGATCGTGAGATGGCGGTTCTCTTCGTTGATCGTTCCGGCGAGGCGGGCCAGATTGGCCACGTCACCGCGGCCAGCGAGCGTTTCAAGGCGCTGCAGGCCTGATCCACTTCTGACGGGAGCCTGCCTTGTCGACCTTTCTGCTTGCCTTCGGACTTCTGATGATCGTGATGCTGGGCATGGCGCTCGGCGTCATGTTCAGCGGGCGCACGATCAAGGGCAGCTGCGGCGGGCTGAACGCCATCGCCGACGCGGACCATTGCCTGGTCTGCAAGCAGGAGATCGACCCGAACAGCCCCCTGCGCGAGCGCCTCAAGTGCCCGCGCGCCCGCAAGATGATCGAGGACATGGAGCGCGAGGCGAGCTGAGCGCCTTCCATCCGGCCGGATTTCGGGGCGGGGCAGGGAACTGCCTCGCCTCTTTCTTTTGCGCAAAGGTTTCCTGAGCGGCGTCGTCTTGAGCGGTGGCCTTGGGGCCATAGCGTCGCGCGGACCCTTCGGCGAAGTCCCGGCCCCTCAGCCCCGCATCGGCAGGAAGCCCAGCACCAGCAGCGCCACCGCGGCCACCAGTCCGAACACCCAGAGCTGCCAGCGCGGGCCCTCGGCCTTCCAGACGCTGCGGTAGCGGTATCCCGCGAGGCAGGCGACCACGAACAGAAGGGTGGCGGTGACGGGCGTGAGCGCAAGCTCGGGCACGGGCGAATTCCTCTCGGCAGGGCGCAATCCACAAAGCGCGTTTACAGATGCGCTGATTGCATTACCCTAAGGGAGAGACAAGGGAGGGTCACGTGATGCCAGCTTCTTATCAGCCGCACACCCGCGGCGACGACGACCGCGAGAAGACGCACAGCCAGTCCATCGAGACGAACCTGTCCGCCGCCGAGGCGACGGTGGGGCACGTGATGGAGAAGAAGGGCCGTGACGTCTACACCATCGGCCCGGATGAGACCATCGGCCACGCGGTCGAGGTGCTCCGCGACAAGCGCATCGGGGCGATCCTCGTGACCGACGCCGCCGGGCGGCTTGTCGGTATCCTCTCCGAGCGCGACATCGTGCGGCGGCTGGCGGATACGCCCGGCCGGACCCTGCCGCAGACCGTTGCCGAGCTGATGACCGCCGATCCGCAGACCTGCACGCTCGACGAGACGCTGGTGCGGGTGCTGCGCCGGATGACCGACGGGCGCTTCCGCCACCTGCCGGTGCTGGAGGACGGCGAGATTGCCGGGATGATCTCGATCGGGGACGTGGTGAACTACCGGCTCACCGCGCTCGAATACGAGGCGCTGAAGCTCAAGCAGCTGATCGTCGGCTGACTCTTTGAAACAGCTGAACCGCGGTCCCGTCGATGCGGGACCGCGGTTTTTGTGTGTCTGAAGGGATCAGACCGCGCGGGTGAGGAACTGCGCGGCGTTGCGGTCCCAGCCCAGCCGGACCGGCGCGCCGATGCGCGGGGCAGGGCCGGCGCGGTGGCGCAGGATCACGTCCTTGCCGCTGCCCGTGGTGACCAGCAGCCGGGTCTCGGCTCCGGCGTAGATCGTGTCGGTCACGGTGCCGCCGATCGGGCCGTCCGTGGTCAGCTCCATGGTCTCGGGGCGCAGCACGAGATAGCCCTTGCTGCCCGATTCATGGGCATCGGGCAGGGGCAGGGTGCCGTCGGCACAGCTCAGACCCGCGCCCGAGACCTCGCCCTCGAAGATGTTCGAGATGCCGATGAAATCCGCGACGAAGGCGGACTTCGGCGATTCGTACATTTCGCGCGGGGTGCCGAGCTGCACGATCCGGCCGTCCCGCATCAGGCAGATGCGCTCTGACAGGGCCAGCGCCTCTTCCTGGTCGTGGGTGACGAAGATGATCGTGGTGTCGGTCTCGCGGTGGATGCGCTTGATCTCCATCTGCATCTGTTCGCGCAGCTTGCGGTCGAGCGCCGAGAGCGGCTCGTCCATCAGGATGATCGAGGGATCGTAGACGAGGCAGCGGGCCAGCGCGACACGCTGCTGCTGGCCGCCGGACAGCTCGTTGGGGAAGCGGTTGCCCGCATGGCCAAGACCCACGGTCTCGAGCGCGCGGCCGGTGCGCCGGGTGATCTCCCTGCTCGCCATGCCCCGCACCTTGAGCGGGTAGGCGATGTTCTCGGAGACGGTCAGGTGCGGAAACAGCGCGTAGTTCTGGAACACCACGCCGATGCCGCGCTTCTCGGGCTGGGTCCAGGTGTGGTCCTTGCCGTCGATGAAGAGCTGGCCGCGTGACGGCTTGTTGAGCCCGCAGATGGTCTGCAGCAGCGTCGTCTTGCCCGAGCCCGACGGGCCGAGAAGGGTGAGGAACTCGCCCTCGTGCACGTCGAGATCGACCCGGTCGAGCGCCACCGTCTCGCCATAATAGCGCGACAGGCCGCGGGCCGACAGCTTCACCGCGCGCTCGGGCGAGGAGGCAGGGGACCCGGTGACCGCGATGTCCGGATGAAAGTCTTTCTGCGGCTGCATATGCGGCATCTCCTGGTTTCCTCACACGATAGGGTCCCGATCTTGTGGAGGGGGACCCGGCTGGTGCTGTTCGCTTCTTCCGGTCGATCTAAGGGGCAAAGAACGGTTCGGTAAAATAGATAAATAGGAATTGCAGCTTAGCCCCCGCCTAATCCGGCTCTTGGGTCAGCATAGGCTCATCCTAATCAATGCTGCTGATTTTGATACTTTACGCCGCGGCGCGGCAATGGTTGTCATCGAGGCAAGGGTAACGCGCTTTCACATTCCCTGCCGCCATGACCGGCGTTCATGCCGCCATGGGGCAGTTTCATCCTCCAGCCAGACCGGGCCGCTTTCCGTTGCGGGCCGGGGTCAGCCCGCAGACGCATCTGCGCCCGCGTTCGGTGCCGCCGTGCCGCCAGGGGAGCCTCCGGAAGAAGGGCGCGCGCAGCCCGCGAAAGACCCCTGGGAACGTGCCGCAAGAGTGCGCCCACAAGACCGGAACCACCGGACCCGACCTCTGACCAACCAGCATGGAGTGACCCCACGATGAGTCTCAGCAAGCCCACCCGCCGCGCCGTCCTGAAAGGCGGCGTCGCCACTGCCGCAGCGCTTGCCGCGCCTGCGCTGCTTTCTTCGGCCGCGCGCGCCCAGACTTCGCAGATCACCGTTTCCGACGTGGGCGGCGCCATCGCGCCGGCGCTGCGCAAGGCCTTCTACGACCCGTTCGAAGCCGAGACCGGCATCAAGGTCGTCTCGGTCGCGCAGGAACCGAACCCGGTCACCCAGATCAAGCTGCTCGTGGATACCGAGAGCTACATCTGGGACATCTCGATGACCACGCCGGACCACGTCAAGCAGCTGATGGCGGGCCCCGACTACACCACGCCGCTCGAGCTTGACGTCAACCTCGACGACTACGTGCCGGGCACCGTCATGCCGAACTGGCTGGGCTTCTCGGTGTTCTCGATCAACATGGCGCTGAACACCGCGCAGCTGCCGGGCGCCAAGCCGCAGAGCTGGGCCGATTACTGGGACGTCGAGAACTTCCCGGGCCGTCGCGGTCTCTACCGGTCGCCGTGGGGCACGCTCGAGATGGCGCTTCTTGCAGATGGCGTGGCACCGGCCGACCTCTACCCGCTGGACGTGGACCGCGCCTTCGCCAAGCTCGACGAGATCCGCGAGCACGTCGCGGTCTGGTGGACCGCCGGCGCGCAGAACACCCAGATCCTGCAGTCCGGTGAGGTCGACATGACCGACACCTGGTCGGCCCGCGCCTATGCGGCTCTGGAAGCCGGCGCACCGGTCGAGATGGTGTGGGACGGGCTTTACTCTGTCGACGGCTGGTCGATCCACAAGGGCACCCCGCGCATGGACGCCGCGCAGGAATTCGTGCGCTTCTGCGCCCGCCCCGAGCAGCAGGCGATCTACTCGCAGAATGTCGCCAACGGCCCGTCGGCGATGAAGGCCTACGACTTCATCTCTGCCGAGCGCGCCAAGGTGCTGCCGACGGCGCCGGAGAACGTCAAGGGGCTCTACCTGATGGACAGCGACTACTGGGGCGCCAACTACGATCCGCTCGCCGAGCGCTTCAACGAATGGCTGCTGATGGGCTGACCCATGACGGTCGGGTGCGGCGGCGTCACGTCCGCCGTGCCCGACCGCACCGGTTTGACGCCCGCTCCCGACACTTCCCCTGAGAGAAAAGACCCATGACCAAGAAACAGCTTGCCATCGGAACCCTGATCGAAGCCTACGGCCTGCATGCGGCCGCGTGGCTGACGGAAGAGGCAGAGCCGGGTGCTCCGAACGACATCGCCTATTTCAAGAACATCGCGCAGATCTGCGAGAAGGGGAAATTCGACTTCTACTTCATCGCCGACACGCCGGCCTGCCGTACCACCGATGTCGAGACCTGGGCGCGCTCGCCGATGTACATGAACCAGCTCGAGCCGATCACCCTGCTGACCGCGCTCGCCGATGCCACCTCGAAGATCGGTCTTGCCGCCACCGCCTCGACCACCTTCTACGAGCCCTACAACCTCGCGCGGCTCTATGCCTCGCTCGACCACATTTCGAACGGCCGCGCCGGCTGGAACATCGTGACCTCGGCCAACGATTTCGCCGCCCGCAACTTCGGCGCCGACCGCCTGCCGCCGCACAACAAGCGCTACGCCAAGGCGCGCGAGTTCTACCAGGTCGTGACCGCGCTCTGGGATTCGTGGGAAGATGACGCCTTCGTCTACGACAAGGAGGCCGGGCTGAACTTCGACCCCGCCAAGATGCACGTGCTCGATCACGAGGGCGAGTTCTTCAAGGTCAACGGCGCGCTCAACATCGCCCGCCCGCCGCAGGGCTACCCGGTGATCATCGAGGCCGGTGCCTCGGAGACCGGCAAGGAATTCGCCGCCGAGACCGCCGAGGCCGTCTTCGGCGTGGCCACCGACATCGAGGAGGCCATCGCGTTTTACAAGGACCTCAAGGGCCGGATGCCCAAGTTCGGCCGCAATCCCGACCACCTCAAGGTGCTGGCGGGGGCCACCATCGTCGTCGGCGACAACGCCGAGGAGGCCAAGGCGCGCTTCGATCACTGGCAGTCGCTGATCCACCCCGACGTCGGCCTCCTGCGCATCAAGCAGGACATCGAGACAGACCTTTCGGACCTGCCGCTCGACGAGCCGGTGCCGGTGGACCGGATCCCCGCCGAGTCGAACCACCACCGCGCTTATTTCGAGGAAATCGCCGGCATGATCCGCAGGGGGCTGACCCTGCGCCAGATCTGCCAGCAGTACACCCGCTCCAAGGTCACCATCTTCGGCTCGCCCGAAGAGATCGCCGACATGATGCAGGAATGGCTCGAGCGCGAGGCCTGCGACGGCTTCATGATCACCTTCCCGGTGATCCCCTCGACCATGTCCGACTTCGTCGAGAAGGTCGTCCCGGTGCTGCAGGCCCGCGGCATCTTCCGCGAGGACTACACCGGCTCGACCCTGCGCGAGCACCTCGGCCTGCCGCGGCCCGAGAACCGCTACACCGCCGCCAGGGCCAAGGCGGCGGGTGACGAGAAAGCGGTGGCGAATGGCTGAGCTCAGCGCTTCTGCCGACCTCTCCGCGGCGCCGGTCCGGCGCGGCATCAACCCGGTGTGGCTTGCCGCACCGGGCGTCCTCTTCCTCATCGTCTTCATGGTCCTGCCGATGGGCCAGATCTTCAACCTATCGGTGCATGAACCGGCGGGCGAGCTGACCTGGCGCTTCATGGAAAAGGCCATGTCGCCGGGGCTTTATGCCCGGGTCCTGGGCATGACCTTCTCGGTCAGCCTGCAGGTCACGCTCTGGTGCATCCTGCTCGGCTACCCGCTGGCGCTGTGGCTGGCGCGGATCGAGGGGCGCCGGCAGCGGCTCGCGGCCTTCTGCATCCTGCTGCCGTTCTGGACCTCGGCGCTGATCAAGAACTTCTCGTGGATGGTGCTGCTTGGCCGCACCGGCTTCATCGCCGGGCTCGCCGAGAAGATCGGCATCGCCCCCGACGCGCTGCTCTACAGCAACACCACCGTGGTCTTCGCCATGGCCCACACCATGATGCCGCTGGCGGTGATCACCATGCTGCCGGCGCTGCAGCAGGTGGACGCCCGGCTGCTGCAGGCAAGCGCCACGCTCGGCGCCACCTCGGGGCAGGGGTTCTGGACGGTGATGCTGCCGCTGTCGATGCGCGGCATCTCGGCGGCGGGCCTGCTGACCTTCGTGGCCTCGCTCGGCTTCTTCATCACGCCCTCGCTGCTGGGCGGGCCGAAGCAGACCATGCTGGGCCAGCTCATCATCATGCAGATCAACCAGCTGCAGAACTGGCAGCAGGGTGCCGCGCTCGCGGTGGTGCTGCTGGTCTCGGCGCTGCTCGCGGTCTTCGTCTTCGACCAGGTGTTCGGGATCTCCTCGGTTGCCGGGGGCAGCGGTGCCGCACCGCGCCGCCATGACCACCCGATCCGCCGCTTCGGCATCTGGCTGAGCGAGGGGCTGGGGCGGATCTCGCGCGCCATCGGCGGCCACATGTCCGAGCGCACGGGCCGGATCCTGCTCGACACCTTCGCCGCGGTCACGGTCTTCGTGCTGCTGGTGCCGGTGGTGGCCTTCATCCCGATGGCCTTCGAGGACAGCCCCAACCTGTTCTTCCCGCCGCAGACCCTGAGCATGCGCTGGTTCCACGAGCTCTTCGCCTCGCCGCTCTGGACCTCGGCCATCATCCGCTCGGTGGGCATCGGCCTTGCCACGGCGGCGCTGACGCTGGTCGTGGGCGGGCTGGCGGCGCTGGCGCTGGTCAAGGGCAAGAGCAAGGCGTCGACCGCAATCTTCCTGCTCTTCCTCGCGCCCATGGTGATCCCGCCCATCGCGCTCGCGGTGTCGCTGTTCTACCTCTTTGCCCAGATCGGGCTGGTGGCGACCAACCTCGGCATCATCATCGGCCATTGCGTCATCGCCGTGCCGATCGTCTTCGTGATCCTGCTGACCACCTTCAAGGGATACGACTGGCGCCTCAACGACGTGAGCCTCACGCTCGGCGCATCGAAGCTGCAGACCTGGCGCAAGGTGGCGCTGCCGCTGATGAAGGGGGGACTCGTGGCCGGCTTCATCACCGGCTTCCTGCAGAGCTTCGAGGAACTGACCGTCGCGCTCTTCGTGGGCGGAGGTCTCAAGACAACGCTGCCCCGCCAGATGTGGGACAGTATCAACCTGCAAGCGACGCCCGTGATCGCCGCCGCCTCGGTGATCGTGCTGCTCATCGTGCTGGCCTTCTTCGCGGCGATGGAGCTGGCGCAGATCAGGCGCGGCGCCAAGAAAGGATAAGAGACACATGGATGCCAAGACCAACGTCATCGACGAGAGCCAGGCCCGGATCGACCTCGCCGCCGCCCTGCGCATGACCGCGCGGGCCGGGATGCACGAGGCCGTTGCCAACCACTACTCGGTCGCGCTGTCCGCCGACGGCTCGCGTTTCCTCATCAACCCGAAGTGGATGCACTGGAGCCGGGTCAGGGCCTCGGATCTCGTGCTCGTCGATCTCAACGAGGGCACCGACCCCGGGAACGTCGACCGCACCGCGATGGCCATCCACGGCCAGGTGCACAAGCTCTGCCCGGCGGCCCGCGTGGTGATGCACCTGCACCCGATCACGACCACGGCGCTTGCCTCGATCAACCCGCCGGCGATGCCGCCCATCGACCAGAACTCGGCGCGGTACTTCAACCGTCTGGCGGTCGACCTGCAATACGGCGGCATGGCGAACTCGGACGAGGAGGGCGCGCGTCTCGCGGGCCTTCTCGGCAACAAGTCGCGTCTGCTGATGGGCAACCACGGGGTGATGATCACCGCCGAGACCGTGGGCGAGGCCTGGGACGACATCTACACCTTCGACCGTTCCGCCCAGATCGTCATCGCCGCCATGTCGACCGGCCGCCCGCTGCTCACGCTGAGCGATGAAGCCGCAGAGCAGACGGCACTCGACTGGGAGGGCATCAAGGACTTCTCAATCGCCCATTTCGAAGAGATGAAGCTTGTCCTCGCCGCCGAGTGCCCCGACTATCGGGACTAAGGTGGCGCCCGAAGGGGGGTCACGCCTCCCTCGGGCACTATATCCGAAGGGGGCGGCGCCATGAGGCGCGCCCGAACGGATCAGGAAAGAAGACAGAAAGTGGCTATGGCAGACGCAGAGCTTCCCGCGAGCGACGAGCCCACGCGCGTGCACGTCTCGCGCGACGAATTTCGCAACGGCATGTCCCTCCTTGCAGGGGCAGTCAACATCGTGACGACGGACGGCCCGGCGGGCCGCGCCGGGATGACCGCCTCGGCGGTCTGCTCGGTCACCGACTCGCCGCCGACGCTGCTGGTCTGCGTGAACCGCAGCTCCTCGGCGGGGCCGGCGTTCCTGCAGAACGACGCGATCTGCGTCAACACCGTGGGACCGTCGCATCAGGAACTGGCGATGGCCTTCGGCGGCAGGACCGGGATGGAGGACCGCTTCGCCGCGGCCGAGTGGACGACCGGTGCCTCGGGCGCCCCGATCCTCAGCGGCGCGGTGGTGTCCTTCGACTGCCGCGTCTCGAAGCGCGCGGTGGTCGGCTCGCACGAGGTGATCTTCGCCGAGATCATCGGCATCACCCAGACAAGCGGACAGCCGGCGCTGGCCTATTTCGGGCGGCGGTTCCACGAACTCGGAGACTGAAGGCACGACACCGGCGACCGCTGACACCCGAGGGTCCGCGGCACGCCGCGCGGTCTGCGCGGATCTCGCGGCGGACCGCATCGTGGTGGTGACGGGGCTTCCCGAGGGGGCCTTCATGCTCGCCCGGGCCGAGGCGGCGGTGATCTGCCCCATGCTCGACGGAAGCGGCGATCTCGCCGCGACCGACCACGCCATGCGCGTGGCCGCGCGCCAGCGGCTGCGCTGCGTCGATGCGGCCGAGCTGTTGCTGCGCTAGACCGACGCCGTCGCCTGACGCCCGGCACCGGACCGGACCGAAAACCGAAGATGAATGATCCGGCGGCGCGCCTCGTGGCGCGCCGTCCGAAGCGGTGCGCGCTTTTGCCCATGCGGGCAGGGACACGCATCGGAAAAGACGAACCAGTGCTGCGAGAGATAATAATTTTCCGAATATCGCGCCGCCTCTATGACTGCGGACAGACTTGCCCGGGCCGCGCCACGCGCCGCCCGGGCCTACAGAAGAGGACGACAGAATGGCAGCAGAGAAAGTCGATACGCTCGTCGTGGGTGGGGGACAGGCCGGCATCGCGATGAGCGAGCATCTGGGACGGGCGGGCGTATCGCACGTGGTGCTGGAACGCGCCCGCATCGCGGAGCGCTGGCGCACCGAGCGCTGGGATTCGCTGGTCGCCAACGGCCCCGCGTGGCATGACCGCTTTCCCGGACTCGAGTTTCCGGACGCCGACCCCGACGCCTTCGTCGCCAAGGATGACGTGGCCGAGTATTTCGTGAAATACGCCGAGATGATCGACGCCCCGGTGCGCTGCGGCGTCGAGGTGAAGTCCGTGCGCCGCATCCCCGGCAGCCGTGCCTTCCACGTGGTCACCAGCGCCGGCGCGTTCGAGGCCAAGAACGTCGTGGCCGCCACCGGCCCCTTCCAGAAACCGATCATCCCGCCGGTGATCCCCGCCGAATCCGGCCTGCTGCAGATCCACTCGAACGGCTACCGCAACCCCGAGCAGCTGCCCGAGGGCGGCGTGCTGGTGGTGGGCGCGGGCTCGTCCGGCGTGCAGATCGCCGACGAGCTGTCGCGCTCCGGCCGCAAGGTCTGGCTGTCGGTCGGCCCGCACGACCGTCCTCCGCGCAGCTATCGCGGCCGCGATTTCGTCTGGTGGCTGGGCGTGCTCGGCAAGTGGGACATCGCGCGGCAGGAGCCGGGCCGCGAGCACGTCACCATCGCCGTGAGCGGTGCGCGCGGCGGCGAGACCATCGACTTCCGCCGTCTGGCGCAACAGGGCATCACGCTGCTCGGCCGCACCGAGAGCTTCGAGAACGGCACCGTGCGCTTTGCCGGTGACGTGGCCACGCAGGTCAACGCCGGCGACGCCAACTACCTGTCGCTGCTCGACGAGGCCGACGCCTATGTCGAACGCATGGGCCTCGACTTGCCCGAGGAGCCCGAGGCGCGCCGGATGATCTCCGACCCCGAGTGCCTGCGCAACCCGGTCACCGCGCTCGACGCCGCGGCCGAGGGCGTGACCTCGGTGATCTGGGCCACGGGCTATGGCGTCGACTATGGCTGGCTCGAGGTCGACACCTTCGACGAGGGCGGCCGCCCGCGCCACCTGCGCGGCATCTCGGACGAGCCAGGGATCTATTTCCTCGGGCTGCCGTGGCAGTCGCGCCGGGGCTCCAGCTTCATCTGGGGCGTGTGGCACGACGCCAAGCACATCGCTGACCACATCCTGACGCAGGCGAGCTACTTCGACTACAACGACCAAGCCTGCGCACGGGCCGGGGCCGAGGCGCCCGTCAAGGCCGTGGCGCAAGGCTGACCAGGACGCCATAAGGAGACCGCAAATGGCCCATACCCGCATCCGTCCGTTCAACACCAAGGACACCTATCCCGAGCAGAACCTCGACAACGACCTCGCGCAGGCCGTTGTCACCCAGGGCGGCCGCATCGTCTGGCTGCGCGGCCAGTGCCCGCAGAACCTCGACGACGCCAAGAACATCGAGAGCCACGACCCGGTGGAGCAGACCCACAAGGTCATGCAGAACATCCGCCAGCTCATCGAAGAGGCCGGCGGCTCGATGGAGCATCTCGTCAAGGTGGTGGTCTACATCACCGACGTGCGCCACCGCGAGGCGGTCTACCGCACCATGGGCGAGTACCTGAAGGGCGTGCACCCGGTCTCCACCGGCCTCGTCGTGCAGGCGCTGGCCCGGCCCGAGTGGCTGGTCGAGATCGACGGCACCGCGGTCATCCCCGACTGATCGCTGGGCTGTCCGGGTGTGACCGCCGGGGCAGCCAGAGGCGACGCCGGGGCTCCGGTGTTCCTGAAACCAGCAGGGGGCGGCACGTGCCCGGCCCCTGCGAGACCCGCGCCCCACCGGCTCGGGGCCTTGTGTCAGCCGACACGCTTCGGGTCCATGATCGGCGCTTCCATCCCGGGGATGTAGCTGTTCGAGATCAGCGTCGCGCAATGGTCCATGAAGGTTCCCACCAGCCGCGTCGGTGCCTGCCGGGCCACCCTGAGCAGCCCCAGCCGCATCGGCCTGTGATCGCCTGCGATCCGCACCCTCGCCACCGACCGCCCGTCGAGCGCCAGCCGCGATTTCGGCCGGATGTTGGCGATGGTGTAGCCGAAGCGGTTCGCCACCATGGTGCGGATCACGTCCTGCTGCTGCAGCCGCGCGCTGATCTTGGGCACCAGCCCCATGCGGGCGAAGAGCGCGAGGAAATAGTCCCGCGACTGCGGCAGATCGAGCAGGATCATGTCGCGCTCGGCCAGCTCGGCCAGCGTCACCGCGGGCTCGCTCGCCAGCGGATCGGTCTCGGCCACCAGCGCATAGGGCGGCAGCTCGGCCAGCGGGATGAACTCGAACTCGTCCGGCAGGTGCAGGTCGTAGCTCAGCGCGATGTCGAGCTCGGCACGCTCGAGCCCGTGCAGCAGCTGCTCGTGGTCCGAGACCTGCGGCAGCACCCGCACGCCGGGGAAATCCGTGGCGAAGCTGTGCGTCACCTCGGGCAGCACCATCGGCGCGAAGGTCACGAGACAGCCCAGCGACAGCGTGCCCCGCACCGCCTCGGTCGCCTCGGAGGCGGTGTGGTAGAGCTTCTGCGCCTGATCCATGAGCTGCTTGGCCTCGGCCAGCAGCTCGCGCCCGGTGCGGGTCAGCGACAGCCCCTGCGCGTGGCGCCGCAGGAAGAGCTGCGCCCCGAGCTCGGCCTCGAGCTGCGAGATCGCGGTCGAGATCGACGGCTGCGAGATGTTGATCCGCTCGGCGGCAAGGGTGATCGACCCGGCCTCGGCGGTGGCGATGAAATATTCGATCTGGCGCAGCGTGTATCGCATGGGGGCGTCCTTTGCCGGGACAAGGGGGAGGGTGGACCGGCTCTGCAAGGGCGCCGCCCGGGGTCCTTGCCACGGAAACGCGCGCCCGCAAAGCGGAACGGCCCCGCCATCGCTGGCGGGGCCGTCCGAAACTCTGCCGTGGGGGGCGGGGATTACTCCTCGTCGCCCTCCGCTTCGCCTTCGGCCGCGTCGTCGGCGCGCAGGCCGCGCGGCGCCGAGATGTTGGCGATGACGAAGTCACGCTCGACGGTCGGCTTCACGCCCTCGGGCAGGGTGACGTCCGAGATGTGGATCACGTCGCCGATCTGCTTGCCTTCCAGGTCCACGGTGATGTGGTCCGGAATGTCGCCGGCGAGCACGTTGAGCTCGACTTCCTGGCGCACGATGGTCAGCACGCCGCCGCGCTTGAGGCCCGGAGCCTTCTCCTCGTTGATGAAATCAACGTGGATGAAGAGGTTGATCCGGGTGGTGCGGCGCAGGCGCATCAGGTCGAAATGGGTCGGAAGGTCCTTCACCACGTCGCGCTGAACGTCGCGGCAGATGACGCGGACGTCATCGTGGCCTTCGACCTTCAGGTTGAAGAGCGTCTGCTTGAATCGGCCGGCTTTCAGCTGATGCAGCATCTTGTTGAAGGGCATCTGAATCGCGAGCGGTTCTGCGTCGCCACCGAAGACGATCCCCGGAACCATGCCGTCGCGACGAGCCTGCCGAGCGGCGCCCTTGCCCGTCCCCGACCGTTCCAGAGCTACGAGATCAGGAATCTCACCAGCCATGTTGTATTCTCCATAAATAAGGGCAGGGTGCCTCCAAGGCTGTCACCCCGCGTTAAGAGCCGCTCCGATAGACCGGTTTGCAACTTTTCTCAACCACTTTTTGCGCCCCGCCCGCACCCGCCGCCGCTGGACCTTCACCGCGCGCGGTGGCAGGCAGTGCGGATGAGGATCGGGCAGGACATACTGGCCAGCCGCGGGCCGGCGGCGGCCTTCGCGGCGATGGGGCTCTACTGGGGCGGATTCGCGGCGCTGGTGCCGGACCTGAAGCCGCAGGCGGGCCTCACGGACGAGGGCTTCGGGCTGGCGATGCTGGTCTCGACCTGCGGCGCCGTGGCGGCGATGTGGGCAGCCCCCGTCGCCGACCGCCATCTCGGACGCGCGGCGATGCCGCTCCTCGGGCTGGCCACGGCGCTGGCCTTCCTGACCCCGGGGCTCGCCACCGGCTGGTGGGGCTTCGCGCTCGGAATGGCGCTGGCGGGGGCGGCAGTGGGCTGCCTCGACGTGGTGATGAACGCCCGGCTCGCGGCGCTCGAGGCGACGCGGGGCCGGCCGCTGATGAACCTCAACCACGGGCTTTACTCCTTCGTCTACGCGGGCTCGGCGCTCGTCACAGGTGTCGCGCGCGAGGCGGGCGCCGCGCCGCTCGCGGTGTTCTCCGGGCTCGGCCTCGTGACGCTGGCGCTGGTGGTGGTGATGGCCACCGCGCCGCTGGTGCAGGACCACGCCGCCCGCGCCGCGAAGGCCGCGGTCTCCGCCTGGCCGCTGGTGCTGCCGGGCGGGCTCATCGTGATGATCGGCTTTCTGACCGAGCAGGCGGCCGAGGGCTGGTCGGCGCTGCATCTCGAACGCAACCTCGGCGCGGGCGCCGCCGCGGGCTCCATGGGCCCGGCGCTGCTGGGCTTCACCATGGGGATGGGCAGACTCTTCGGCCAGGTGCTGGCGCATCGCTTCCCGGAACCGGCGGTGATCCGCATCGGCGCAGGCGTCGCGGCGGTCGGAGCCCTCATGGCGGGCTTCGCCCCCGCCGTCTGGGTCGCCTACGCGGGCTTCGCGGTGCTGGGGCTCGGCGCCTCGGTGATCGTGCCCATGGCCTTCGCCTTCGTCGCGGCCCGGGTGCCGGCGCCGCAGCGGGCGCGCGCCATCTCCCGCCTCTCGGTGATCGGCTACGCGGGCTTCTTCCTCGGCCCGCCGCTGATGGGGGTCCTCTCGGGCCTTTTCGGCCTCGGCGCCGCCTTCGGCACCGTCGCCGTGATCCTCGCGCTGATCCCGGCCGTCCTCGTGGGCTGGATGCGGCGCGGCGCCTGACCCCGGGCGCCACCCCGCTGCTTCATCTTGCCGGGCAAACTCCGGGGGAGTCCCGCAGGGACGGGGGCAGAGCCCCCTCGACCCCAACCGCCCCGCTGGGCGCCGGGCTCACTCCTCCCAGTCGCCCGAGAACCCCTTCGGCACCATCAGGATGTCGCGGTTCACCGCGTTGATGTCGGTGCGTCCGCACAGCCCCATCGAGGTGTCGAGCTCCTTGTGGATCACCCGCAACGCCTCCGAGACACCCTTCTCGCCCATGGCGCCCAGACCGTAGATGTAGGCGCGGCCGATCCAGCAGCCCTTGGCGCCCATGGCCACGGCCTTGAGCACGTCCTGGCCCGAGCGCACGCCGCTGTCGAGATGCACCTCGATCCTGTCGCCCACCGCATCCATGATCGGTCCCAGCGCCCGGATCGAGCTCAGCGCCCCGTCGAGCTGACGGCCGCCGTGGTTCGACACCACGATGGCGTCCGCGCCCACGTTCAGCGCCTCGAGCGCGTCGCGCGGATCGAGGATGCCCTTGATGATGAGCGGGCCGTCCCACATCTTGCGGAACTCGCGGATGCGGTCCCAGTTCAGCGCCTGGTCGAAGCTTTCCGCGGTCCAGGTGCTGAGGCTCGAGGGGTCGTCCACTCCGGCGGCGTGACCCACGATGTTGCCGAAGAAACGTCGCTTGGTCTGCAGCATCTCCAGCCCCCAGGCCACGCGCCACGACATGTCGAGGATCGACTTCGCGGTCAGCTTGGGCGGGGCGGAGAGCCCGTTCTTGATGTCCTTGTGACGTTGCCCCAGCATCTGCAGGTCGACTGTGATCACCGCCGCCGAGCACTTGGCATCCTTCGCGCGGTCGAAGAGCCGCTGCATGAAGTCGTCGTCCTTGAGCGTGTAGACCTGCAGCCAGAACGGTTTGGAGGTGTGCTCGGCCACGTCCTCGATGGAGCAGATCGACATGGTCGAGAGCGTGTAGGGCACGCCGAACTTCTCGGCGGCCTTCGCCGCGAGGATCTCGCCGTCCGCGTGCTGCATCCCGGTCAGGCCGACGGGGGCCAGCGCCACCGGCATCGCCACGTCCTGCCCGATCATTTGCGTCGCGGTGCTGCGGCCGGTCATGTCGATGGCGACGCGCTGGCGCAGGTAGAGATCGTCGAAATCCGACGAGTTCTCGCGGAAGGTCTGTTCGGTCCAGCTTCCCGACTCGCAATAGTCGTAGAACATCCGCGGAACGCGCCACTTGTAGATCCGCTTGAGGTCCTCGATTTCGGTGATCACGGGCATCGACGGCTTCCTTTCCCTCTCGAACCGGTCAGTTTTCCTTACCGCTTCAAGGGGGGCGGCGCAATCGCGGGTGGTTGCCATTTGCCGCGCTGCCGCCTTTAGTGCTGCAAAACCGGGTCGGGGGCAGCATGCAGGAAATTCTCTGGGGCGTCTTTGGCGGCTTCGTTGCCGCCATCGCCACGACGGCGGGCGCCGCCCCGGCGCTGGTCGGGCGCAAGATGACGCAGGCGACCTCCGACACCATGCTGGGCTTCGCGGCGGGGGTGATGCTCTCGGCGGCCTATTTCTCGCTGATCATCCCCGGCATCGAGGTGGCGGAAAGCCAGTACGGCTCGGTCTGGTCGGCGGCGGCCCTCGCCGCGGCGGGCATCGCCATGGGCGCGGGCTTCGTCGCCTGGCTGAACCGGGCGATCCCGCACGAGCATTTCAAGACCGGTCCCGAGGGTGGCGCCGATTCCGCCGCGCTGGCGCGGATCTGGCTTTTCGTGCTGGCCATCGCCATCCACAACTTCCCCGAGGGCATGGCCATCGGGGTGGCCTTCGGCGTCGACCAGGCGAACGGCATCTCGGTGATGACCGGCATCGCGCTGCAGGACATCCCCGAGGGGCTGGCGGTCGCGGTGGCGCTGGTGGGGCTCGGCTACAACCGGCGCAAGGCGCTGTTCTACACCGCGCTCACCGGTCTGGTAGAGCCGGTGGGGGCGCTGCTGGGCGTGATCGCGGTCTCGGTCAGCAGCCACCTGCTGCCCTGGGGGCTGACCTTCGCCGCCGGTGCCATGCTCTTCATCATCAGCCACGAGATCGTGCCCGAAACCCACCGCAACGGCCACCAGAACCGCGCCACCACGGGGCTTATCTTCGGGCTCATCCTGATGATGTTCCTCGACGTGACGCTTGGCTGACAGGGGCGGCGCGCGCCGCCCGTGGCGTTTCCTTTTGCCACGGCCTCTGTTATGGACGGGGGGCTATATCAAGGAGGCACACATGGCCTGGAAAGTGTTCATCGACGGCGAAGCCGGAACCACGGGGTTGCAGATCCGCGAGCGGCTCGAAGCGCGCGCGGACATCGCGCTGGTGCAGGTCGCCCATGAACGCCGAAAGGACGCAGGCGCCCGCTCCGAGGCGCTGGCCGAGGCCGATGTCGCCATCCTCTGCCTGCCCGACGACGCCGCGCGCGAGACCGTGGCGCTGGCCGAGCCGCACGGCACCCGCATCATCGACGCCTCGACCGCGCACCGCGTCGCCGACGGCTGGACCTTCGGATTCGCCGAGATGGCGAAGGGCCAGCGCGAGGCCATCGCCTCGGCGCGGCTGGTCTCCAACCCCGGCTGCTGGTCGACCTGCGCCATCGCGCTGATCCGCCCGCTGGTCGAGGCCGGGATCGTCGCGCCCGACGCGGCGCCGGCGATCTCGGGCGTCTCGGGCTACAGCGGCGGCGGCAAGGCGATGATTGCCGAGTTCGAGAACGGCGAGAGCAGCGGCAGCTTCCTCTACGCCGCCAGCCAGGGCCACAAGCACCTGCCCGAGATCGCGAAGCACGGGCTGCTGAGCGCGCCGCCGGTCTTCGTGCCGTCGGTGGGCGACTACGCCCAGGGCATGGCGGTGGCGGTGCAGCTTCCGGGCCTCGGCAGCGACGGCATCGCGGCAGCAACGGCGGCGCTGCGCGCGGCTTACGCGGGTGAGCGTTTCGTGGCCGTGGTGGATGCCTCGGTACACGAGCCCCGCGTGCTGCCGCAGCGGCTGAACGGCACCAACCGGCTCGAGCTCTCGGTGCACGGCAACCCGGGCTCGGGGGCTGCGGTGCTGGTGGCGGTGCTCGACAACCTCGGCAAGGGCGCCTCTGGGGCCGCGGTGCAGAACCTCAACATCATGCTCGGCGCTGACGAGGGTGCGGGGCTCGAGGACGCATCCGCCGCCGCGGCGGAGTGAGCGGGCAGCGGTTTCCGGTCGGGGTGTGACTCGAGGGGAGGCGTATTCGGGTCTTCCTGTGTCAGCACCTTGATGAGCGAGACTTGGCGTCGTGCGGACGGTGAGGGAGGAGGGGGCGCTGCCCCCGTCTCCTGCGGAGACTCCCCCGGAGTTTGTCTGGCAAGATGAAGATCGGAAGAGAAGTCAGGGGCGCGGCCAGGAGGTCGCGCTTATTTTCGGTCTTCTGGGGGTGTCGGGTTTGGGAGGCGCGCCTAGGGTGGGGGTGACGGCGCGTTGCGGGCGCGCCGTCCGGGCATTGGCGCGTGCGGTCAGGCGCGGTGGGCGCCGTCGCTGAGGGATTTCACGAAGGCCAGCACTTCGGCGGCGGGTTTGCCCTCGGCCTGGGCGCCCACGATGGCCGAACCCACGACGCAGCCGTCGGCGACGCCGGCGATGCTTTCGGCGGTTTCGGGGGTGCGGATGCCGAAGCCCACGATCACCGGCAGGTCGGTGGCGGCCTTGATACGGGCGACCTCGGGGCCGACGTTGGTGGCCTCTGCCGCGGCGGCGCCGGTGATGCCGGTGATCGACACGTAGTAGACGAAGCCGCTGGTGTTCTGCAGCACCTTCGGCAGGCGCCGCTCATCGGTGGTGGGGGTGGCGAGGCGGATGAAGTTGAGCCCGGCGGCCTGCGCGGGGATGCAGAGCTCCTCATCCTCTTCCGGGGGCAGGTCGACCACGATCAGCCCGTCGATGCCGGCCTCGCGCGCGTCGGCGAGGAAGGTGTCGACGCCGCGGTTGTAGATCGGGTTGTAGTAGCCCATCAGCACGATCGGCGTGGTGTCGTCGCCGGCGCGGAAGTCGCGCACGAATTGCAGCGTCCGCTCGAGCGTCATGCCGGCCTCGAGGGCGCGCTGGCCGGCAAGCTGGATCGTCGGGCCGTCGGCCATCGGGTCGGTGAACGGCAGGCCCAGCTCGATGATGTCGACGCCGGCGCCCGGCAGGCCCTTCACCACCTCGAGCGAGGCGTCGTAATCCGGGTCGCCCGCCATCACATAGGCGACGAACGCCTTCTTCCCTTCGGCTTTCAGCGCGGCGAATTTGGCGTCGATGCGGGTCATGAGCGTCCTTCCCTGATGGTCGGGGCAGGTCTGCCGGAATGGCAGGCGAAAAGCAATGCCCCCGGGCACGCGCGCAGACGCTTTGTTGACAGCGTCGTGGCGGCCTTTCAGGCTGGGCGGAATGGGGCCTGCGCGCCCCGGAAGGAAAGGCCCAGCATGACCGACACGCCGCCCCCCGACGCGCGTCCCGAGGACCTCCCGCCGCCCGGGGCCGACCCGGCGCTGGACAGCGGGCCGGAGGAGGTGCAACTCCCCGGCGGGCGGGCCGCGCGTCGCGCCGCGCCCACCCCGGACGAGATCCGCTACGCCTTCGAGACCGGCGCCTATCCCTATGACAGCAAGCTCTCGCGCCGCAGCTACGAGCGGCAGAAGGCGAAGCTGCAGGCGGAGCTGCTCAAGGCGCAGCTCTGGATCCAGGAGACCGGGCAGCGCTTCGTGCTGCTTTTCGAGGGCCGCGACGCCGCCGGCAAGGGCGGCACCATCAAGCGCTTCACCGAGCATCTCAACCCGCGCCATGCCCGGGTCGTGGCGCTGAACAAGCCCTCGGACGTGGAGCGCGGGCAGTGGTATTTCCAGCGCTACATCGAGCACCTGCCCACCGCCGGCGAAATGGTGCTCTACGACCGCTCCTGGTACAACCGCGCCGGGGTGGAGCGCGTCATGGGGTTCTGCGCGCCCAACGACTACCTCGAGTTCATGCGCCAGACCCCCGATCTCGAGCGGATGCTGGTGCGCTCGGGGCTCAGGCTCTTCAAGTACTGGTTCTCGGTCACGCAGGAGGAGCAGCGCCGCCGCTTCAAGAGCCGCGAGACCGACCCGCTGAAACAGTGGAAGCTGTCGCCCATCGACAAGGCCAGCCTCGACAAGTGGGACGATTACACCGAGGCCAAGGAGGCGATGTTCTTCTACACCGACACCGCGGATTCGCCCTGGGTCGTGGTGAAGTCCGATGACAAGAAGCGCGCCCGGCTGAACTGCATGCGCCACTTCCTGACGATGATCGACTACCCCGACAAGGACCGGAAGATCGTCACCCCGCCCGATCCGCTGATCGTCGGCGGCGCGGCGCACGTGATCCATCGCTCGGACCATATCCTCGGCACCGCGCTGCACCCGGGCATCCGCCACGGGACGAGCTGAGCCCGTCCCGCTGGGCGCCTTGCGGTCAGAGGTGGTCGGAGAGCCAGTCCTGCAGCGGCTGCAGCCGCCCGAAAGCGGCGGTGAGCCCGGCGCCGGGGTCGGGGCTCAGCGCGTCGAAGAGGCCGTCGAGCCAGAGCACGCAGCCGCTGCGCCGCAGGAGCGCCGCGCGCGGGTGGTCGGGCGGGTAGGGGGCGGGCACCTCGGCGAGATCGGGCGCGTTCATCCGCACGCCGGTCCCGGTCACCAGCGTCTCGAACCGGGCGCCGGCGGGGCCGTCCACCGCCCGCCGCCAGCGCAGCAGCTGTGCCTCGTCAAAGGCCATGACGCCGCAACCCGCGGTAGCATAGTCCGGCGACAGGCCGAAATACCAGGCGCGCCCGTCGGGCACCGACCATGCGGCGTGCAGGTGGGTGTAATAGGGCGTCTTGTCCTGCGAGAAGCGGACATCACGATGGGGACGGAAGAGCTTGCTCCGGACCGGCAGGCAATTGGCGGATTCCAGCCACCTCGTCACGCTCAGCAGCAGGCGCTCGGCCGGCCGCTTCACCTCGGAATCGTAGCGCGCCTTCTGGGCACGGAACCATTCCCGGTCGTTGTTGCGTGCAAGTTCTTCCATGAAATTGCGCACTTGTGGCGCGAAGTTGCAAAGTTCTATTTGCGCGGGCATCGCGCATCTCCAATATGACTCAAAACAAAACAGGGGGACGCTAGCACGATCCTGCGCGGGCGTCTCCCCACGGACTTGTCAACGCACGGGCGCCGTGGATAGTTGCGTCTCATGAAACGTCTGCTTGCCTGCTTTCTGTCCCTCCTGCCCGCCGCGCAGGCCGTCGCGCACCCGCATGTCTTCGTCGACACGACGCTGCGGGTGGTGCTCGACGACAACCAGCGCGTGACCGGGATCGAGCTGCACTGGGCCTATGACGAGTTCTTCACCCTCATGCTGCTCGAGGACATGGGCCTCGATCCCGACGGTGATGGCGTGCTGACCGAGGACGAGCTTGCCATCCTGCAGGGCTTCGAGCTCGACAACTGGCCTGAGGATTTCGAGGGGGACATCTATCTCTATGGCGATGGCAGCAAGCTGGCGCTCGGCACGCCCGAGCCGCGCGGCGTGACGGTCGAGGACGGGCGCATCCTCTCCGCGCATTTCCGCCCGCTGGAGCCGGTCGCCGCAGACGGGCTCGAGATCCTGCAATACGACCCGAGCTACTATGTCGCCTACACGCTCGACCCGGAGATCGCGGTGCCCGCGCCCTGCCGGGCCGAGATCGCCGCCGCCGACCTCGACGCCGCCGAGGCCGCGGTGCAGGCCGAGCTGAAGCGGGTGCCCGAGGACCAGTTCGAGGTGCTCGAGGTGGGCATCCACTACGCCGACCGGATCACGCTGACATGCGAACCGTCCTCCTGACCGGCGCCGCCCTCGTGGCGGTGCTGGCGATCTGGCTCTGGGGCTTCGGCGGCGCCGACGTGCTGGCGCGCGCCGCGGTCGAGGGCCAGCGCGAGGCGCAGGTCGCGATGGCCGGCGCGCTGCGCGGGCTGCGCAGCGGCGAGCCCGGGGCGCTTCTCGGGCTGCTGGCGCTCTGCTTCGCCTACGGGTTCTTCCACGCCGCGGGCCCGGGGCACGGCAAGCTCTTGATCGGAGGCTACGGCGTCGGGCGCCGGGTGCCGCTGCTGCGGCTCTCGGGGCTGGCGCTGGTCTCGAGCCTCGCGCAGTCGGCGGCCGCGGTGCTGCTGGTCTACGGCGGCGTCTTCGCGCTTGGCTGGGGGCGCGAGCAGCTCACCGACGCGGCGGACCGCTGGTTCGAACCGGCGAGCTACGCGGCCATCGGGGCGATCGGCGTCTGGCTGCTGCTGCGCGGGCTGCGCAAGCTCTGGCCGGGGCAGGGCGCGGGGCATCGCGACCATTACCACGATCACCACCCTCACGATCACGACGGCACCTGCGCCACCTGCGGCCACGCCCATGGGCCGACGCCTGCGCAGGTCGAGCGGCTCGAGGGGCTGCGCGATGCGCTGCTTCTGATCGGTGCCATCGCCATCCGCCCCTGCACCGGCGCTGTGTTCCTGCTGATCCTGACATGGCGCATGGGGCTCGACGCCGCCGGCATCTCGGGCGCCTTCGCCATGGGGCTGGGCACCGCCTCGGTCACGCTGGCGGTGGCGCTGGCCTCGGTCACGTTCCGCGAGGGCACGCTGGCGCGCTTCGCCACCGGCCCGCAGGCGCTGCGCGTGACGGGGGGCATCGAGGCCACCGCCGGCGCGGTGATCGCCATCCTCGCCACCCAGTTCGTGCTGCGCGCGCTCTGATCCCGCATCCCGCCGCAACGCGGGCGGGTGGGAAGATGACGCGCGGGACACACGCAAAGGGGCTTCACAGTGTCAGATTTATCGCGTAAAGCGGGTGGCTTCGCCGCTGCCTAATTCTTGGGCTTGCCGCGAACTTTCACCCCCGCTAGAGCCCCGACATGAACGAGACGCTCCCATACCGCCGGCATGCCCGTGCGATCCTGTTCCTTGGCCTTCCGCTGATCGGAGGCCACCTGGCGCAGCTTGCCATCAGCTTTACCGACACGGCGATGATCGGGCGCTACGGGGTCGACGAACTGGCGGCACTGACGCTGGCCTCGACGGTGTTCTCGCTGTTCTTCCTGTTCGGGTCGGGCTTTGCCTGGGCCGTCATGCCGATGGTCGCCGAGTACGATTCCAAGGGCGACCACACCCGGATCCGCCGCGCCACCCGCATGGGGCTCTGGCTCTCCATCGGCTTCTTCGCCTGCGTCATGCCGCTGCTCTGGTTCTCGGCCCCGATCCTGGGTCTGCTCGGGCAGGAGCGCAGCGTGGCGCTGGACGCGCAGGTCTACCTGCGGGTCGCGGGCTGGGGGCTGCTGCCGGCGCTCGGGGTCATGGTCTTCAAGAGCTTCCTCGCGGCGCTCGAGCACACCCGCGTGGTGTTCTGGATCACCGTCTTTGCCGCCGTCGCCAACGGCTTCGCCAACTACGCGCTGATCTTCGGCAACTGGGGCGCGCCCGAGCTCGGCATCCGCGGCGCGGCCATCGCGTCGCTGGTCTCGCACGGCGTGTCGCTGGCGGGGGTGATCGCCTACGCCCGCCTCAGCCTGCCCGAGTACCCGCTCTGGCAGCGCTTCTGGAAGCCCGACACCGAGATGCTGCGCGAGGTCTTCGCGCTTGGCTGGCCCATCGGACTGACCACGCTGGCCGAGGTCGCGCTCTTCGCCGCGACCGCCATCCTGATCGGCTGGATCGGCGCCGCGCCGCTCGCCGCCCATGGCATCGCGCTGCAGCTCTCGGCCGCCACCTTCATGGTCCACCTCGGGCTTGCCAACGTGGCGACGGTGCGCGCGGGGCAGGCCCGCGGCCGGCGCAAGGCGGGGTTCCTGCTGCGCGATGCGCACACGGTCTTCCTGATGTCGGTGATCGCGGCGATGTTCACCATCACCGCCTTCCTCACCATCCCCGAGCACCTGATCGGCCTGTTCCTGTCGCCCGACGACCCCGAGCGCGACCAGATCATCGCCATCGGCGTGTCGCTGCTGAAGGTCGCCGCGATCTTCCAGTTGGTCGACGCGCTGCAGGTGGTGTCGCTGGGGCTGCTGCGCGGCCTGCAGGACACCCGCGGCCCGATGAAGATCGCCACCATCGCCTACTGGGGCCTTGGGCTGCCCTCGGCCTACGTGCTGGGCTTCGAAGCGGGCTTCGGCGTCACCGGCGTCTGGTTCGGTCTGGTGATCGGGCTCGGCACCGCCGCGGTGCTGCTGCTGCACCGGTTCTGGGGACAGGCGATGCCCGCCTTCGGGCGCGCCTGATCCTGCCGCTACGGCGCCCGGGCCCAGCCCTCGACCGGAGGCGGGTCCTTGCGCTCGCGCGCCGTGCCGCATAAAGCGTCTCGGAAAATGCCTTGGAAGGCGCCAAACCCTAGCCAGAGGAGCGGGACATGGGATTTCGCATGGGGATCGTGGGTCTGCCGAACGTCGGCAAGTCGACCCTCTTCAACGCGCTGACGAAGACCGCCGCGGCGCAGGCGGCCAACTTCCCGTTCTGCACCATCGAGCCCAACGTGGGCGAGGTGGCGGTACCGGACGCGCGGCTCGACACGCTGGCGTCCATCGCCAAGTCGCAGACCATCATCCCGACGCGCATGACCTTCGTGGACATCGCGGGCCTGGTGAAGGGCGCCTCCAAGGGCGAGGGCCTCGGCAACCAGTTCCTCGCCAACATCCGCGAGACCGACGCCATCGCCCACGTGCTGCGCTGTTTCGAGGATGACGACGTCACCCATGTCGACGGCCGCGTCGATCCGGTGTCGGATGCCGAGACCATCGAGACCGAGCTCATCATCGCCGACATGGAGAGCCTCGACAAGCGCCTGCAGAACATCGTGCGCAAGGTGCGCGGCGGCGACAAGGAGGCGGTCCAGCAGGAGCGCCTGATGAAGGCCGCGCTCGAGATGCTCGAGCAGGGCAAGCCCGCGCGCCTCGTCGAGGTCGATGCCGAGGACCTCAAGCAGTGGAAGATGCTGCAGCTGCTGACCTCGAAGCCCGTGCTCTACGTCTGCAACGTCGACGAGGACGAGGCCGCCACCGGCAACGCGCTCTCCGAGGCGGTCGCCAGGATGGCCGCCGAGCAGGGCAATGCCCACGTGGTGATCTCGGCCAAGATCGAGGAAGAGATCAGCCAGCTCGACGCCGAGGAGGCCGAGATGTTCCTCTCCGAGCTCGGGCTCGAGGAAGCCGGTCTCGACCGGCTGATCCGTGCCGGCTACGAGCTGCTGCACCTCGAGACCTATTTCACCGTGGGCCCCAAGGAGGCGCGCGCCTGGACGATCCGCAAGGGCACGCTGGCTCCGCAGGCCGCGGGCGTGATCCACGGCGATTTCGAGAAGGGCTTCATCCGGGCCGAGACCATCGCCTACGAGGATTTCGTCGCCAACAAGGGCGAGGCCGGGGCCAAGGAGGCGGGCAAGATGCGCGCCGAAGGCAAGACCTACACGGTCAAGGACGGCGACGTCCTGCACTTCCTCTTCAACACCTGAGGCTGGACCCGCACCTTCCATTGGCCTCAAATATCCCGGGGAGCGCGAGGGGCAGAGCCCCTCGTCTCCGACCGTTCCACGGGCACGGGGCCAGATGATGCAGATCTCCGCCAACCTCGGGTTTCTCTACACCGAGCTGCCGCTTCCCGACCGGATCCGGGCCGCGAAGGCCGACGGTTTCGACGCGGTGGAATGCCACTTCCCCTATGACACCCCGGCCGCCGCCCTGCGCGATGCCCTGCACGAGACCGGCCTGCGCATGGTCTCGCTCAACACCGTGCCCGGCGACATCGCCGCGGGCGAGTTCGGCCTCGCCGCACTCCCCGGGCGCGAGGCCGAGGCGCAGGCGGCGGTGCGGCAGGCGGTGAGCTACGGCGCCGCGATCGGCGCGGGCGCGGTGCACGTGATGGCGGGCTGCCCGCAGGGCGCGCCCGGGGCCGAGCAGAGCTTCCGCGACACGCTTGGGTTCGCCTGTGATCTCGCGGCGGCAGAGGGCATGACGATCCTGATCGAGCCCATCAACAGCCGCGACGTGCCGGGCTATCATCTGACGCGGATCGACGCCGCCGCCGAGACCCTCGCCGCGGTCGGCCGCGACAACCTCAAGATCCTCTTCGACTGCTATCACCTGCAGATCATGCAGGGCGACCTGACCCGGCGCTTCGCCGATCACCTGCCAGACATCGGCCACGTGCAGATCGCCGCCGTGCCCGACCGGGGCGAACCGGACGGGGGAGAGCTCTGCTACGAGCGACTTCTGCAGGGGTTTGCGCAGGCAGGCTACGCGGGCGCGGTGGGGGCCGAGTACCGGCCGCGCGGCGGGGACACCCGCGCCGGTCTGGGCTGGCTGCCGGGGCTTCGCGCAGCCCTCGCGTCGGGGCGCCCGCAAGGCTGAGCCGGGCGACCGGCTCAGCCGCTGGTCATGTCAGGAAAAGGTCAGGCCGGGATGGCAGCCTCGGGCACCAGCGCGCCGCGCGACTGGATCACCCGCGAGGCAAGCCCCATGGCCTGCTCGGCGGCACCGCGCAGCGACTGCCCCATCGCGAGCCCGGCCAGCAGGCCCGCGGCAAAGCTGTCGCCCGCGGCGGTGCTGTCGACCACGGTCTCGACCGGGCGGGCGGGGACCACGAGATCGCCGCTGTCCTTCTGCCAGAGCACGAGATCGCCGCCGCCCTGCTTGACCGCCACCATGTCGGCGCCCTGGCCGCGGTAGCGCTCGAGCGTCTGCGCGGGCGAGGTGTCGCCGAACAGCGTCTCTTCCTCGTCGAAGGACGGCAGCACGATGTCGGCGGTGCGCGCGCCCATCATCAGGCCCGCCTTCATCGCCTCGACGCTCTCCCAGAGCGCCGGGCGCAGGTTGGTGTCGAAGGACACGATGGCGCCCTTGCTGCGGGCCCGGGCCAGCGCGCCGCAGAAGAACTCGCGGCTTTTCGGCGGCAGGATGGCCAGCGTGATCGCCGAGAAATGGATCATGTCGCGGCCCTTGAGCGCGCTGTCGAGCCACTTCAGGTCCTCGGCCATGCGCTTGGCCGCCGACTGGCCGCGCCAGTACGAGAAGCTGCGCTCGCCCGCGGCGTTCAGCGAGATCATGTAGAGCCCGACCGTCGCGTCATCGAGCCGCCGCACCGGCGCGGTGTCGACGCCTTCGCCTTCCATGAACGCCAGCATCTCGTCGCTGATCGCGTCCTTGCCGACGCAGGTGGCGTAGCCCACCGACCAGTCCGCCGGCAGCAGGCGCCGCGCGTACCACGCGGTGTTGAACGTGTCGCCCGCGAAGCCGCGCCGGAACAGCCCTTCGCCGGCCCCGGAGAGTTCCACCATGCATTCGCCAAGGGCCAGAAACTGCGCCATTGCCTTCTCCAAACTGATCAGTCGTTCGCCGGCAACAGCTTGCCGGGGTTGAGGATAGCCTGCGGATCGAACGCTGTCTTCACCCGCCGCATCCAGTCGAGTGCTGCGCCATGTTCCGCCGCCATGTACTTCTGCTTGCCAAGGCCGATGCCGTGTTCGCCGCTCACGGTGCCGCCAAGCCGCAGCGCCGTTTCCGCCAGCACGCCGGAAAACGCAAGCACCGCCTCGACCTCGGCCGGGTCGGCGGGATCGAAGCGCATGCCGCAGTGGAAGTTGCCGTCGCCCACGTGGCCCACGATGGTGGCGAGGATGCCGCGCGCCCGGGCCTCGGCCTGCGCTACCGAGACCGCCTCGGCCAGCCGCGAGATCGGCACGCAGACGTCGGTCGAATAGGTCTTGCGCCCGGGCCGAGGGTCGAGCGCGCCGATGGCGGGCAGGGCGCCGTGGCGCAGCGACCAGAGCGCGCTGCGCTCCTCGGTGGTCTCGGCATCCTTCCAGCCGCCGGCCCCCGCGTCCTCGGCGATCTCGCGGAACATCGCCACCTGTTCGCGCACCGCGCCGGGGCCGCCGTGGAACTCGAGGAAGAGATGCGGCTTCTCGGGCAGGCCGATGCCGCTGTGCAGGTTGAAGCCGCGCACCATCATCTCGTCCACCAGCTCGATCCGCGCCATGGGGATGCCGCTCTGGATGGTGAGGATCACGCAGTCGACCGCCGCCGCCACGCTGTCGAAATGGCAGGTCGCCGCGGCCACCGCCTCGGGCAGGCCGTGCAGCTTGAGCGTGAGCTCGGTGATCAGCCCCAGCGTGCCCTCGGAGCCCACCAGCAGGTGGGTCAGGTCGTAGCCCGCCGAGGACTTGCGCGCCGCCGTGCCGGTGCGGATGAGGCTGCCGTCCGACATCACCGCCTGCAGCGCCAGCACGTTCTCGCGCATGGTGCCGTAGCGCACCGCCGTGGTGCCCGAGGCGCGCGTCGCGGCCATGCCGCCGAGGCTGGCGTCGGCACCGGGATCGAGCGGGAAGAAGAGCCCCGAGGCGCGCAGCTCTTCGTTCAGCTGCTTGCGCGTGACGCCGGGCTGGACGACCACGTTCATGTCCTCGGCATTGATCTGCAACACCTTGTTCATGCGCGAGAAATCAAGGCTGACTCCGCCCTTCATCGCAAGGTGCTGACCCTCGAGCGAGGTGCCTGTGCCGAAGGCGGTGACCGGGATTCCCTCGGCCGCGCAGTGGCGCATGATCTCGGCGACCTCCTCCGGGGTTTCGGGGCAGGCCACCGCGTCGGGCAGGGCCTCGGGGTAATGTGCCTCGTTTCCGGCGTTCTGCCGGCGGGCGGCGAGCGAGGTCGAGAAGCGTTGGCCGAGAAGGTGGTCGAGGGCCTCGAAGGCGGTCATGGAAGGCTCCGGGTTTGGGCTTGCATTCGGTATACCAGCCGGGAATGGTGGCGCAAGCAACTGGCCCGGGCGCTGGCGGCAGGCCGTGCATCGCGGCAACGGGGGGAGGGAGCATGACAGGAACCATCGTCATCACCGGCGCGGGCAGCGGCATCGGCCGCGTCACCGCCGAGGCGTTTCTCGGGGCGGGCTGGCGCGTGGCGCTGGTGGGCCGCCGCGAGGCGCCGCTGCGCGAGACCGCGGGCGACCACGCGGGCGCCATGGTCCTGCCCTTCGACGTCTCCGACCCCGCGCAGGTCGAGCAGGGCTTCGCGCAGGTGGCCGAGGCATGGGGCCGGCTCGACGTGCTCTTCAACAACGCCGGCATCTTCACCAGGGCCGCGATGATCGACGAGACCCCGGTCGAGGACTGGCTGCAGCTCTCTTCGGTCAACATCACCGGCATGTTCCTCTGCGCCCGCGCGGCCTTTGGCCAGATGCGGCGGCAGGACCCGCAGGGCGGGCGGATCATCAACAACGGCTCGATCTCGGCGCATGTGCCGCGCTGGGGCTCGGCGCCCTACACGACCTCGAAGCACGCGATCACCGGGCTGACCCGGTCGCTGAGCCTCGACGGCCGCGCCTTCAACATCGCCTGCGGGCAGATCGACATCGGCAACGCCCTGACCGAGATGGCGGCGCCGATGGCCTCGGGCGTGCCGCAGGCCGACGGCCACATCGCGCCCGAGGCGGTGATGGACGCGGCGCACTGCGCCTCGACCGTGCTGCACATGGCCTCGCTGCCGCTCGAGGCCAACGTGCAGTTCGTCACCGTCATGGCCACCACCATGCCCTTCATCGGCCGCGGATGAGCCGGATGGAGACGCCGCAGGAGCCGCTTGCCGGGCAGATCGCGGCGCAGCTGCGCCGGGCGATCCTGCGCGGCACGCTGCCGCCCGGGGCGCAGATCAAGGAGCGCGACAGCGCCGCCGCCATGGGCGTGAGCCGCACCCCCATGCGCGAGGCGATCCGCATTCTCGCCAAGGACGGGCTGGTGCTGCTGCGCCCGTCGCGCAGCCCGGTGGTCGCGCATCTCACCAGCCACGAGGCGCGCGACATGGTGGCGGTGTTGCAGGCGCTCGAGACGCTCTCGGCGCGGCTGGCCTGCGCCGCCGCCTCGGACGCCGAGCTCGAGGCGCTGACCGCGCTGCACCAACGCATCGCCGGCTCCTACAGCGCGCTCGACCCGATCGAGGCCTTCGAGCTCGACATGACCTTCCACATCCGCATCGCCGAGGCCTCGCACAACCCGGCGCTGGCCGAGACCCACGGCGCCTATCTCGCGCGGCTGTGGCGGGCGCGCTACCTCTGCAGCCGCCTCCAGCGCAACCGCGCGCGGGTGGTGGCCAACCACGACAGCATCCTGCGGGCGCTGTGCAGCCGCGATGTGGACGCGGTGACCGGCGCCGTGGAGGATCACCTGAGCAATCTCGCCGACGACATCGCCGCAGCCCTCGAATCCGAGGCCGCGGCGATCGACGGCGCAACCGACCTGGAGGACGACAGATGAAACTGATGCGCGTGGGCCCCAAGGGGCAGGAACGCCCGACGCTGGTGGATGCCGAGGGCACGATCCGCGACCTCTCCGGCGTGGTGCCGGATTTCGCGGGCGAGGGCGTCTCGCTCGAGGCGCTCGACCGGATCCGGGCGCTGGATCCCGTCACCCTGCCGGCGCTGCCCGAGGGCGCGCGCATCGGCGCCTGTCTCGCCTCGGTGCCGACCTTCCACTGCATCGGGCTGAACTACGCCAAGCACGCCGCCGAGACCGGGGGCAAGCCGCCGCGCGAGCCGATCCTGTTCACCAAGGCGTCCTCGTCGCTGTCGGGGCCCAACGACGCGGTGATCCTGCCGCCGGGCTCCGAGAAATCCGACTGGGAGGTCGAGCTCGGCGTGGTCATCGGCAAGCCCTGCTGGCAGGTCTCCGAGGCCGATGCGCTGAGCCACGTGGCGGGCTACTGCGTGGTCAACGACCTGTCCGAGCGCGAGTGGCAGATGGAGCGCGGCGGTCAGTGGGTGAAGGGCAAGTCGGCGCCGGGCTACGGCCCCTGCGGCCCGTGGCTGGTGACCGCGGACGAGGTGCCCGACCCGCAGGCGCTGCGGCTGTCGCTCGACCTGAATGGCGAGACCGTGCAGGACAGCGACACCAGCGACATGATTTTCAGCGTGGCCGAGATCATCTCCTACATGAGCCGCTTCATGCTGCTGGTGCCGGGGGATCTGATCGCGACAGGCACCCCCTCGGGCGTGGGTCTCGGCATGGAGCCCAAGCGCTTCCTGCGCCCGGGCGACAGCCTCGCGCTGCGCGTCGAGGGGCTGGGCGAGCAGCGGCAGGAGATCGTCGCGGCCTGAGCCCTCAGCCGCGCGGGGCCGAGACCAGCAGGGCGCCCAGCGTCCTGCCGGCGTGCCCGAGCGTGTCCTCGTCGAAGCCCGCGTAGCCCAGCAGCAACCCCTGCGGCGGATCGGGCAGGATGGCGTGGCTCGAGAGCGCCCGCAGCGCCAGCCCGCGCGCCGTGGCACGCTCGGCGATGGCGCGGTCGCTGACCCGCCCCTGCAGCCGCGGCCCGAGCCCGGCCACGAGGTGCATCCCCGACGGATCCGGACCCGCGCCAAGCCACTCCGGGCCGGGCAGCGCCGCCAGCAGCGCTGCCTGCCGCCTAGCATAGACCCGGCGCATCCGGCGCAGGTGGGTGGCGAACTCGCCCTGCGCCATGAACCGCGCCAGCGCCGGCTGCGGCATCAGCGAGGCCCGCGCGCCGGTCACCGCGAGGTAGTCGCGTACGCGACCCACCAGCGCCTCGGGCAGCACCAGGTAGCCGATCCGCAGTGTCGGGCTCAGCAGCTTCGAGAAGCTGCCCATGTAGATCGTGCGCCGCAGCCCATCGAGCCCCGCCAGCGACGGCAGCGGCTGGCCCTGGTAGCGGAACTCGCTGTCGTAATCGTCCTCGACCACCAGGGCGCCCGAGGCCTCGGCCCAGTGCAGCACCTGCAGCCGCCGCGCGAGCGGCATGGCGACGCCGGTGGGGTAGTGCCGCGAGGGCGTGACCACGGCGCCGGCGGCGTCATCGGGCAGGGCGGCGGGGTCGAGCCCGGCGCCGTCGATGCGCAGCGGATGCGGCGTCACCCCGTGGCGGCGCAGGAGCGCGTGCAGCGTCGGCCAGCCCGGGTCCTCGATGGCGAGCCGGGCACCGGGGGGCAGCAGCGCGTGGGCGATGACGTCGAAGGCGTCCCAGGCGCCGCCGGTCACGAGGATCTGCTCCGGCGCGCAATCGAGCGCCCGCCACGCGGCGAGGTGCTCGGCGATGGCGACGCGCAGCGGATGCCAGCCGAAGGGATCGGCGCGGGCCAGCAGCGCGGGCTCGGGCGCGCGCCACGCCCGCTCCATGTGCCGCGCCCAGGCCCGATGCGGGAACAGCGCCTGGTCCGGGACGCCCGGGTGGAAGGGCTGCGGCGCCTCGGGCGGGGCGGGCGGCGCCGGCCTGCGCCGGGCGGGCGGGGCGAGATGCGGCAGGTCGCCCGCCACGTAGGTGCCCGCACCCCGGCGCGCCGCGAGATAGCCCTCGGCCGCGAGCTGGTCATAGGCGGTGGTCACCGTCATCCGCGACACCGACAGCTCGGCCGCGAGCACCCGGCTCGGCGGCAGCCGCGCCCCGGCGAAACGCCCGGTCAGCACCAGCCCCCGCAGCGCGCCCGCAAGCTGTTCGTGCAGCGCGGCGCCGGCGCGGTCGAGCGTCAGCCCGAGCAGGGCGGCGTCGAAATTGGACTGGGAAGAAACTGCATCATTGGCCATGTCTCCAATGCCAATATCCGCGTACCCCGGCCTCAGCAAGGTTTTCGAGCCGCAACAGCCAGGAGCAGATCCATGAGCGAAACCATCGCCCCGCCGCACTCCGCAACCCCGACCGGCACGCTTGACGTCACCGACCGCAGCCGCCTGCGCCGGTCGCATCCGCGCGGCCATTTCGACCGCGCCACCATCGACGCCATCCTCGACGCGCAGCCGCTCTGCCACGTGGGCTACAGCATCGACGGCGCGCCCTACGTGACGCCGACGTTGCAATGGCGCGAGGGCGACCACGTCTACTGGCACGGCTCCTCGGCCAGTCGGGCGCTGAAGGCGAGCAGGGGGGCGGAGGTCTGCCTGACGGTCTCGATCCTCGACGGGTTCGTGCTGGCGCGCTCGGGCTTCCACCACTCGGTCAACTCGCGCTCGGTGATGCTGTTCGGCGAGGCGTTCAAGGTCGAGGACCCGGAGGAGAAGCTGCTGAAGCTCACCCGATTCGTCGACGGGCTGTTCCCCGGCCGCTACGGATCCCTGCGCCCGGACCATGCGCAGGACCTGAAGGCGACCACCGTGCTGGGGCTGAAGATCGAGGAGGGCGCCGCCAAGGTCCGCACCGGCGGACCGTCGGACGAGGACGAGGACTACGCGCTGCCGATCTGGGCGGGCGAGATCCCGGTGCGCACGGTGGTGGGCGAGCCGATCCCCGATCCGCGTAACCTCGAAGGCGTCGAGATGCCGGATCACGTGCGCAACTTCCGCATGAAGTGACCCGCAGCGGGTATGGTGAACGAAGCCCGCCGGACCCCGCGGGTTTCCTCATGCAAGCCTGGCTTCCACACCTTAACGAGCGCAGCAGAGGGCAGGGGGATAGTGCAACCCCTGCTTGCAGGACCGGGCATCGGCCCGGCGCCGAGATCCAGAAAGAGTTGGTACGGGCGGTGGGTTTCGAACCCACACTTCCTCTCGGAAATCGGATTTTGAATCCGACGCGTCTACCGTTCCGCCACGCCCGCACAGGCGCCGCGTCCCGGGTCGGGGCGCGGCGCTGTCCTTCGATCTATCCAAGCGCGCGGGCTCCGTCCAGCGGGAATTGCGGCGTCTGAAGATCGGGCAGGGGGAAGGGGTGCAGGGGGAAACTCGTTACGGTTTGGGATACGCGCCTGCCTGTCGGCCGGCTGCACTGGCAACCCCCCCTGCTGTGGTATATGTTAGATCCCAAGTGTTAAGAAATTCGCGGGGAAAGACCGTTGCGCGACATCAAGATCCCGACCCAGCGTCATCCGGAGAAGGCGCACCGCAAGGACAATCCGCAGCCCAAGAAACCCGACTGGATCCGCGTCAAGGCGCCGACGGGCAAGGGCTACCAGGAGACCAAGCGCATCATGCGCGAGCACCGGCTGGTCACGGTCTGCGAGGAAGCGGGCTGCCCCAACGCCGGCGAGTGCTGGAACCAGGGCCACGCGACGATGATGATCATGGGCGACATCTGCACGCGCGGATGCTCGTTCTGCAACATCGCCACCGGCCGCCCGGACACGCTCGACGTGTTCGAGCCCGGCCGCGTCGCGGACGCGGTGCAGAAGCTCGGCCTCAACCACGTGGTGATCACCAGCGTCGACCGCGACGACCTCGAGGATGGCGGCGCCGAGCATTTCGCCCAGACCATCCGCGCCGTGCGTCACCGTTCGCCCGGCACCACCATCGAGATCCTCACGCCCGACTTCCTGAAGTGCACCCCCGAGGCGCTCGAGATCGTGGTGCGGGCGCGTCCCGACGTGTTCAACCACAACCTCGAAACCGTGCCCGGGCTCTACCCGTCGGTGCGGCCCGGCGCGCGCTACTTCCACTCTCTGCGGCTGTTGCAGCGGGTCAAGGAGATCGATCCCTCGATCTTCACCAAGTCCGGCATCATGGTCGGCCTCGGCGAGGACGCGCAGGGCGTGCGGCAGGTGATGGACGACATGCGCGCCGCCGACGTGGATTTCCTGACCATCGGCCAGTACCTGCAGCCGACGTCGAAGCACCACGCGGTGGACCGTTTCGTGACCCCCGAGGAGTTTGCCTCCTACGAGAAGGCGGCGTTCGGCAAGGGCTTCCTGATGGTCTCGGCGACGCCGCTCACCCGCTCGAGCTACCACGCCGGCGACGACTTCGCCCGGCTGCGCGAGGCCCGCGAGAAGAAGCTCGCCGGCGCCTGAGCCCACGAGGCTTGGGCCTGCGCCCAAGGGGCAGGGGCCCCGCTTCTCCCCAGCGCAGAAAAGACATCACGCGGCGCGCCATCGCGGCCGGGTGTTTCATTCGGAAACGAAGGGAGTGAGCCCTCAGGTCACGCGGCTCAGCTGTCGACCCGCGCCTTGACGTGCTGCAGGACGTAGACCCGGATCGCCGAGGCCAGTCCGGCCTCGAGCCCGCGGGTCTCGTCGATCTCGGCGGCGAGCGCGTTGAGCGCCTTGCCTTCCGAGCGCGCGATGGCGCGGAACTCGTCCCAGAACGGCTCTTCGAGCGACACCGACGTGCGGTGGCCGCGCAGGCTGAGTGAGTGCTTGATCGGGCGTCCCGTCATTCGTCGAGCCTGTGCGCATCCAGATCGCGGGCGGTCTTTTCGGACTGCACCTTGTCGCGCGTCTTCTCGGCCTTGTTGCGACCGTGAAGGATGACGTTCTCGTCCGCGCGAGCCTTCTGTTCGGCTTTGGCGCGGGCTTTGCGGGCCTTGTTGAGATTGATCACCTTGCTCATGGCAGTCAAACCTAGATCGCTCGCTTTGTTTCGCAATAGGGACAAATGCAAGCCGAGTATTGCAAGAAATAACGGAACCGCCGGCTCCTGCCGCCGCGGGGGACGGGCGACGGCAGGAGATCCGGCACCGGGCCTGCACCGCTTGGGACGGCAGACCCGGTCGTGAATGCGATGCCGGCGTATGGGTCCGGGGACATGCCGCGGGCCGGGACCGGAGGAATCCCGCCGCGCGTGGACCGGCCACGCACCACACTCTGGAGGTGATACGCAGCAGCGCGGAAGGTCCGCCGCGCGTAGAGGGACTTTTCTGCACCCACCGTGAATTCCACCCTAACCGCCACCAGGAAACCACGGTACTCCCGCCCGGTTAACACCGCCGAAACGCAAGGGAGCGGACCCGAAGGCCCGCTCCCGCAACTGGCGCCGTGAGGCGGATCAGCCCTTCGGGCCGATCATGTCCTCGGGACGGACCACGCGGTCGAAGGTCTCTTCGTCCACGAAGCCGAGCGCGATGGCTTCCTCGCGCAGGGTGGTGCCGTTCTTGTGGGCGGTCTTGGCGACCTTGGTGGCGTTGTCGTAGCCGATGGTCGGAGCCAGTGCCGTCACCAGCATCAGCGATTCCTTCATCAGCTTCTCGATCCGCGCCTCGTTGGCCTGGATGCCGGACACCATGTTGTCGGTGAAGGCCGAGGCCGAGTCGCCCAGCAGCTGCATCGACTGGAGCACGTTGTAGCTCATCATCGGGTTGTAGACGTTGAGCTCGAAGTGACCTTGCGAGCCCGCCATGCCGACGGCGGCGTCGTTGCCCATGACATGGGCGCAGACCATGGTCAGCGCCTCGGCCTGGGTCGGGTTCACCTTGCCGGGCATGATCGACGAGCCGGGCTCGTTCTCGGGCAGGATCAGTTCGCCCAGACCCGAGCGCGGGCCGGAGCCCAGCAGCCGGATGTCGTTGGCGATCTTGAAGAGCGAGGCGGCCACGGTCTTGAGCGCGCCCGAGAACATCACCATGGCGTCATGCGCGGCGAGGGCCTCGAACTTGTTGGGCGCGGTCTCGAAGGGCAGGCCGGTGATCGCGGCGATGTTGCCGGCGACCATGGTGGCCCAGCCCTTCTTGGTGTTGAGGCCGGTGCCGACGGCGGTGCCGCCCTGCGCGAGCTCGTAGATGTCGGGCAGGCAGGCCTCGACGCGCTCGATGCCTTTCTTGACCTGATGGGTGTAGCCCGAGAATTCCTGGCCCAGCGTCAGCGGGGTGGCGTCCTGGGTGTGGGTCCGGCCGATCTTGATGATGTCCTTGAATTCCTTGGACTTCGCATCAAGCGCCGCGTGCAGTTTTCTGAGGCCCGGCAGCAGGACATCACGGGCCTGCATGGCGATGGCCACATGCATCGCGGTCGGGAAGGTGTCGTTGGACGACTGGCCCATGTTGCAGTGGTCGTTCGGGTGCACGGGCTTCTTCGAGCCCATCTCGCCGCCCAGCATCTCGATGGCGCGGTTCGAGATCACCTCGTTGGCGTTCATGTTCGACTGGGTGCCCGACCCGGTCTGCCAGACCACCAGCGGGAAGTTGTCGTCGAACTTGCCGTCGATCACTTCCTGTGCCGCCGCCATGATCGCGTCGGCGAGCTCGGGCTCGAGCGTTCCCATCGACTTGTTGGCCTCGGCGCAGGCCTTCTTGACGACGCCGAGCGCGCGGATGATCGGCACCGGCTGCTTCTCCCAGCCGATGGGGAAGTTCAGGATCGAGCGCTGCGTCTGGGCGCCCCAGTACTTGTCTGCGGGTACCTCGAGCGGGCCGAAGCTGTCGGTTTCGGTGCGGGTCTGGGTCAAGGGAACCTCCTTTGAACGCGGTCGGGCAATCTCTTACGCCATGGCACGGGAAAGGCAAGGATGTATACCAAGGGATACCGTTAACATCCGGCCTTTCGACGCTGTCTTACGGGGCTCAGGCCACATGGCGGTGCAGGGTGAGCACTTGCGCCGGGGGCAGGTTGCCCCAGATCACCGCGCGGCGGATGGCGCGCAGCCGGAGCGCCTTCATCAGCCGGGGCGGCACCGGCACCGCGGGGCCGTAGGTGTACTGGATGAAGGGCGCGCCCGGGGCGAGCTGGCGGAAGGCCGCGCGCAGGATCCGCGCCTGCAGCGTCACCGGGAACGATAGCAGCGGCAGGCCCGAGACCACCGCCCGCAGCGGCGGCAGGCCGAGCCCGGCCATCGCCTCGGCACCGCAATTGTGCACGCTCACCTCGGGGAAGCGCTCCTGCAGGAGGGTGACGAAATCGTCGTTGATCTCGAGAAGGTGCAGGTCGCGGGGCGCCACGCCATGGGCAAGGATCTGGCGGGTGATCTTGCCGGTGCCGGGGCCAAGCTCGACCACCGGGCCGCTGCCCGCGGGCACCAGTGCGGCCATGGCCTCGGCCAGCCGCGCCGACGAGGGGGCCAGCGCCGAGACCGATTGCGGCCGTTTCAGCGCCTGTCCGAGGAAGAACGAGAGATCCGCGTCCGGGCGCAGGCTGTCGGGAAGGCGAAGCCTGTGGCGACGCGTCTGCGGGGAGGCGCGGCGGTTTCCCTCTGGGCCGACCACCGGCGGCGCTCCGTCAGTGCTTTCGGAACGCGTCGAGGCGGACCACCTCGGCGTCCTGCTGGGGTTCGCGATCGCCCGGGCCGTCCGGTCCGCCATCGGGCGGGGTGGGGTCGTCCTCGTCGTCGTCCTCTTCCTCGTGGGTCTCGAACCGGAGCCCGAACTCGACCGAGGGGTCGACGAAGGTCTTGATCGCGTCGTAGGGGATGTAGAGCCGCTCGGGCGCCTCGCCGAAGCTGAGGGTCACCGCGAAGCCTTCCTCGGTCACTTCCAGATCGTCGAAGCGGTGCTGGAGCACCACCGTCATCTCACCCGGATAGCGATCCGAGAGCCAGTCGGCCAGCTCCACGTCGGGATGCTGGGTGTCGAAGGTGATGAAGAAGTGATGCTCGCCCGGCAGTCCGCGATTCATGACGTCGGTGAGGACGTCATGAATAAGCCCGCGCATGGCGCGGTGCATGAGATTTCCGTAGTCGATGCCGCCGGACATGGCACAAATCCTTGTGGTCTGTCCCGCCACCTTATTCGATTCCACGGCGAGGAAAAGACTCCGCGACCGGAAATTTCGCCCGGGCCGTGCCATGACGCCCCGTCGCGGCGCATTGGTTCGGGAGCGGCGCACAACCTCCCGGATAGGGGGCCTCCTGCGCACGAATCACGGCGCGCGGGCGGTCTCAGAGCGCCCCGAGCCCCCATCCGGCAAGCGCCGTCAGCACCAGCGTAAGCGGCACGGAGCGCTTCAGACCCAGCAGCAGAAGGGCCGCGAGCGCGGTCAGCGCCACCGCCTCGGGGCGCAGGCTCGGCAGCACCGGCAGGGTCGCGG
>Ga0208328_1000111_pt1 | contig 45605 bp, 49 predicted proteins | sample DeeseametaMP2633_FD_184170 | JGI IMG/M metagenome (GOLD analysis project Ga0208328, IMG submission 184170) | Marine microbial communities from the Deep Atlantic Ocean - MP2633 (SPAdes) | ecosystem: Environmental > Aquatic > Marine > Unclassified | place: Northeast of Antigua and Barbuda, North...
GCGCGGTTTTCGATGAGGTCGTCGACGACGGCGGGGTCGGCGAGGGTTGAGGTGTCACCGAGGGCGCCGTAGTCGTTTTCGGCGATCTTGCGCAGGATGCGGCGCATGATCTTGCCGGAGCGGGTCTTGGGCAGGCCCGGGGCCCACTGGATGAGGTCGGGCGAGGCGATCGGGCCGATCTCGGTGCGGACCCAGGCGCGCAGCTCCTTCTTGAGCTCCTCCGAGGGCTCGACGTCGTTCATCAGGGTCACGTAGCAGTAGATGCCCTGGCCCTTGACCGCGTGCGGGTAGCCCACCACCGCGGCCTCGGCGACCTTGGCGTGCGCCACCAGCGCCGACTCGACCTCGGCCGTGCCCATGCGGTGGCCCGAGACGTTGATCACGTCGTCGACGCGGCCGGTGATCCAGTAGTCGCCGTCCTTGTCCACCCGGCAGCCGTCGCCGGAGAAGTAGTAGCCCTTGTACTGCTGGAAATAGGTCTGCTCGAAGCGCTCGTGGTCACCCCAGACCGTGCGCATCTGCCCCGGCCAGCTGTCGGCGATGGCCAGCACGCCCTCGGTCGGGCGATCCTCGATCACCTCGCCGCTGGTGGGCTCCAGCACCACCGGCTTCACCCCGAAGAACGGCTTCATCGCCGAGCCGGGCTTGGCGGCATGGGCGCCGGGCAGCGGCGTCATCAGGTGGCCGCCGGTTTCGGTCTGCCACCAGGTGTCCACGATCGGGCAGCGGCCCTGACCGATCTTGTCGTTGTACCAGTTCCACGCCTCCGGGTTGATGGGTTCGCCCACGGTGCCGAGCAGTTTCAGCGAGGATAGGTCGCAACCGGTTACGAATTCGTCACCCTGGCCCATCAGCGCGCGGATCGCGGTGGGGGCGGTGTAGAACTGGTTGACCTTGTGCTTCTCGCAGACCTGCCAGAAGCGGCTGGCGTCGGGCCAGGTCGGCACGCCCTCGAACATCAGCGTGGTGGCGCCGTTGGCGAGCGGCCCGTAGACGATGTAGCTGTGGCCGGTGACCCAGCCCACGTCCGCGGTGCACCAGTAGACGTCGCCCTCGTGGTAGTCGAAGGTGATCTCCTGGGTCATGGCGGCGTAAACCAGATATCCACCACTTGCGTGCACAACCCCCTTGGGCTTGCCGGTCGAGCCCGAGGTGTACAGGATGAACAGCGGGTCCTCGGCATTCATCGGCCGCGGCGGGCAGTCGGGGGCCGCGTGTTCCATCAGGTAGTTGAGGTCGACGTCCCGGCCCTGGATCCAGCTGGTCTGGTCGCCGGTATGCTTGACCACGAGGCAACGGACCTTGTCCGAGCAGTGCAGGAGGGCGGCGTCGGTGTTGGACTTGAGCGCGGTGCGGCGGCCGCCGCGGGGCGCGGTGTCGGCGGTGATGACGATCTTGGCGCCGCAGTCGTTGATGCGGTTGGCAAGCGCGTCGGGCGAGAAGCCGGCGAAGACGATGGAATGGATGGCGCCGATGCGGGCGCAGGCGAGCATGGCGTAGGCCGCCTCGGGGATCATCGGCAGGTAGATGACGACGCGGTCGCCGCGCATGACGCCCTGGCTGAGCAGGACGTTGGCCATGCGGTTCACCTTGTCGTAGAGTTCGGCATAGGTGATGTGGCGGGCGGGATCCTCGGGGTTGTCGGGCTCGAAGATGATCGCGGTCTGGTTGGCGCGGGTCTTCAGGTGGCGGTCGATGCAGTTGTAGGCGACGTTGAGCACGCCGTCCTCGTACCACTTGATCGAGACCTTGCCGAAATCGAAGCAGGTGTCCTTGATGCGGGTGGGCCGGGCCATCCAGTCGAGCCGCTGCGCCTGCTCCGCCCAGAACCCGTCCGGGTCCGAGATCGAGCGCGCATACATCTCCTCGTACCGCTCCGCGTCGACATGTGCGCCGGAGACAAAGTCGGATGACGGCGGGTAGGTGACGGTGGCGGTGGTTTGAACGTCGTCTTTCATGCGATCCTCCCTCAGATCTCAATTCCTCGAGTGCCGCGATGCAGCATTTCCTGTCCCTGCGAGAATAATACCTGCGTTCGAAAAGAATGAAATAAGTATCTGTAAAGTCACGTTTTTTGAGTAAATTATTTTCGTTAGCGTGTGAATTTCTGTAAATTTCTTCAACTTGTGGGCGAAATTTTCCATGTATTCAAGCGGCTCGCTTTAACGGCCTGTAAAGGGTTTCCAGCCCCGCGTGCCCGCACCGCCCACCTGTGCGGGTGCGACAAAACGATGCGGTATGCCAATGTATGCCGTGGGGCGTGACCTCACGTCACCGTGAGTCGGCGGCAATGCGGCGTGATGAGAAAGGTCTCCTGACGCTTCTCCTCTGGGTGGAGCGGGTCCATGTCGGTTCGCAGCGGGCGTGCTCTCGGGGCAGGGGCTGCGAAGATCCTGTACGGATACGCGTCGGGCAGTTTGATGGTGTGCAAACGAGGCGGCCCGATCTGGCGGTACGGCCTGCGTTCTCGGGAGCAGGCGCCGTGGGGGCTGGCCGGCGCCGTTCGTCCTCGAGGTCGGATCAAAACGGATGAAGGCAGTCACGCACGGGGGCATCCGGCGAAGCTCACTCTTGGAAGACCCTTAACCTGAAGAGCCTCAACCCGTCACCGGGCTGAACGGCCTTCAGGAGCCAGTCAGCGAAAACGAACGCCATCCAGAAAGAAAAAGGGCGCCGCCCGGGAGATTGGGCGGCGCCTGACCTTCGGCCGGAGGGTGAGGTGGCCGTGGGTGCTGATGCAGCGTTGTCCCAACCCTCGTCGAGCGGGCGGAAAATGGGAACTCTTATATTCTAAGACCTTGCGGGCGCGCCGGCGCCCCGAGGCCGGTCAAATCGCGATTTCAACCCCTTTGGAACCTTTTTCCGAGACCCGGCGTTGAATGGGCAGAACGAACGGGGGCAGGCGATGCCCGCAGACGTCAAAATCAGGACATATCGGCCCCGGGGCAGCGACCCCCGGCGGAGGCTCCTCGCCGCCGCACGACCGGGTTGTGCCGTCCGCAACGGAAAAACGCAAAGGAGTCTTTGTCATGGAATTCGCCGGTATCGGGGGCTTTATCGTCCTCATCCTCGACATCTGGGCCATCGTCTCGATCCTGAGCTCGGGCGCCAGCACCGGATCCAAGGTGCTCTGGACCCTTCTCGTGCTCATCCTGCCGGTTCTCGGCTTCATCATCTGGCTCATCGCCGGTCCGCGCTCGTCGCGCGCCACGGTCTGACACACCCTGTCTACCTAACATGGGCGTTTCGTGCTAAAGTTGAGTGCGAGCCGGTCCACATCTACCGAAACACAGCTTGATCAAGGAGGAAATCGTCATGCTGTACTGGGCTCTTCTGTTCTTCGTCGTCGCCGTTGTGGCCGCCGTCTTCGGCTTCGGGGGCATTGCCTCGGCATCCGCAGGCATCGCGCAGGTGCTCTTCTTCATCTTCCTGGTGCTCTTCGTGGTCACCCTGATCATGCGTCTCGTACGCAAGGCCTGACCCGACGGTTCTCCGCCGCGGTGCCACGACATCGGCACCGCGGCTCTGCAGAGAACAGCACGACAGACATGAAAAAGCCGCGGACCTTTGCGGGCCGCGGCTTTTCCTTTGGCAGAGACGATCTGGATGAAAGCGGGTAAATCAGGCCTTCAGCGTCTCGGTGGACGAGAAGAACATGGCCTGGCTGACCGCGGAGCGGACCTGATCCTCGGAGTAGGGCTTGGAAATCAGGAAGGCCGGTTCGGGGCGTTCTCCGGTGAGCAGGCGCTCGGGGAAGGCGGTGATGAAGATGACCGGGCGGTTGCCCAGCGATTTCAGGATGTCGTTCACGGCGTCGATGCCCGACGAGTTGTCGGCGAGCTGGATGTCGGCGAGCACGAGATCGGGGGTCTCCTTTCCGGCCAGGTCGACCGCGGCGCTGCGGGTGCGGGCAACGCCGGTGACCCGGTGGCCGAGATCGGCGACGATGCTCTCGAGGTCCATGGCGATGATCGCCTCGTCCTCGATGATGAGCACGCGACCGGACACCGCATCCGCCATTTCCTGACGGGCGAGGGTCACCAGCTGCTGTGCCTCGGAACGGTCGATCTGCATGATCTCGGCGACCTCGTCGAGCGAGAACTCCTCGATGGTGTGCAGCAGAAGGGCCTCGCGGCTGTTGGCGGTCAGCTTGGCCAGCCGGTCCTGTGCCTTGGCGAGCGCACCGCTGGTCTCGTCGGCCATGGGGGCACCGGTGGTGGCCCAGATGCCGTGGAAGACCCGGAACATTCCGACCTTGGGCGAGCTGGCCATTTCGGCGCTGCTGCGGTCGGCAAGGATCGCTTCGAGTGTGGCGGCGGCGTAGTTGTCGCCCGTCGTCTGACTTCCGGTCAGCGCACGCGCGTAACGGCGCAGGTAGGGAAGCGCTGCTCCGATGGCCTGACTCAGGTCACCCTTTGTCATATCGATCGTCCTTTTTTCGATTTTTTCGGGAACCAAACGCTGCATCGCTGCATTGGTTCCGGCATGAGCGGAAAATAATGCACGGGCGCGGCAGATAAAAGAGCAAGGACAACATGGGTCATACGCGGAGAAAAGACAAAGAGACCGAGGTCATCGACGAGAACCTGCGGCGGGTGTATCAGGACATGCTGGACGAAAAAGTGCCAGACCGGTTCCTTGATCTCATCGCACAGTTGCGCTCTCAGGAAGACCCCTCTTCCGGCGGGGAGGCCCAATGAGCGGCGATCCACGCGACGAACTCGTCGATCACCTCCCGGCCCTCCGGGCCTTTGCGTTGTCGCTGACGCGCAATGGCGCGGTCGCCGATGACATGGTTCAGGACACGCTGGTCAAGGCGTGGTCCAAGATCTCGACCTTCGAGGCCGGGACCAACATGCGGGCATGGCTCTTCACCATCCTGCGCAACACCTATTATTCGAACCGCAGGAAGGCGGGGCGCGAGGTCTCCGATGCCGAGGGCATCTTCACCGAAAGCCTCTCCGAGAAGCCGGCCCACGACGGACGGCTTCAGCTGGCGGATTTCCGGCGTGCCTTCGTCAAGCTCACCGACGAACAGCGCGAGGCGCTGATCCTTGTGGGCGCGCAGGGCTTCTCCTATGAAGATGCCGCAGAGACATGTGGCGTGGCCGTGGGCACGATCAAAAGCCGGGTGAACCGGGCGCGTGCAAGGCTGACCGAGCTCCTGAACCTCGACGAACACGAGGGGCTCGAGATGACGGACCAGGCCACGATGGCGGTGGTGACCGGAGCACGACCGGCGGCGCGCTGATCGCGCGGCGCCGGGAGCGGGAGCGGCCGGGAAACAGGACGGAAGCGAGCGGGGAAGAATGAACGACAAGGCCGGCCTGCGACTGCGGCCCATGGGGCTTGCGGCGCGAATGATCCTGTTCCTGACGCTGGCGCTCGTTCCGATCGGCGTGGTGGCCTACTTCCAGACTGCCAAGCTGCAGCAGGAGACCCGGCTGCGCTCGCAGCTCTCTCTCGTGGCCCTGACCGAGGCCGCGGCACTCGGAGAACGTGAAACCATTCTGCGCGCCCAGGGCGGCGCGCAGGCTCTCGGCGCGACCGTCGGGCAGGAGCTCGTCGTGCGCGCGGACCCCGAGATCTGCTCGGCGCGGCTCGCCTCCTATCTCGCGGCCTCGCCGGGCTATTCCTTTGCGACCTTCGTGACGGCCGATGGCCGGATGCCCTGTTCCTCGGCGGGGAGCGAACTCGACATCGCTGATTTCCCGCGCGTGCAGTCACTGCTCGAACACCCGGGCGCTGCCGCTTGGCTGAACCCCAACGGACCGCTGAGCCACCGCTCGGTGATCGTGGTGGCGGAGCCCTTCTTCCTTGGCGGCGAACTTGCCGGCCACGTGCTGCTTTCGGTGCCTTCGGCACTTCTGCCACGCACCCAAGCGCCGGGCGCCAGCCAGAAGGAGGCGCCCTTCCAGGACATCGTGACGATCAACGAGCATGGCGAGATCCTGTCCTCGCGCGGGGGGCTCGACTCGGTCGACGGCATGCTGCCGGCGGACCTCGATCTCGCAAGCCTCGTGGGCGCGCGCTCGCAGAGCTTTGCCGCGCGCAGCAAGGACGGGGAAACCCGAGTCTACGCTGCGGCCCCGCTGGTGCCGGGCATGGTGCATGCGCTGGGGATCTGGAGCCACGACAACGTCGAGGCGCAGGGGCTGACGGTGAGCGGCGTCGCAAAGGCGCTGCCGCTCCTGATGTGGGCCGCGTCGGTGATCGTGGCCTTCCTCGCGGTGAACCGTCTGGTGATCCGCCACATCAAGCGCCTGTCCCGCCGGATGCGCAGCTTTGCCCGCACCCGCCGCATTCCCGACCACCACACCGACCTTGCGGTCCCGGCCGAGGTGGCGGAGATGGAGAATGACTTCCTCGACATGGCCGACGCCATCCTCCGCGACGAGGCGCAGCAGGAGAACGCGTTGCGCGAGAAGACCATCCTGCTGAAAGAGGTCCACCACCGGGTGAAGAACAACCTCCAGCTCATCTCCTCGATCATGAACATGCAGATCCGGCAGGCCAGCGAGGCCGAGACCCGGCTGGTGCTGCACCGTCTGCAGGACCGGATCCGCAGCCTCGCCACGATCCACCGCAACCTCTACCAGACCGAGGATCTCGGCCACGTCAATTCCGGCGTCCTGCTCGAGGAGCTGGTGGCGCAGATGACCCAGATGACCGAGGTCAACGACCGCCCCGTCCAGGTGCGGACCGAGCTTGCCCATGTCGAGGCGGTGCCGGACCAGGCGGTGCCGCTGTCGTTGCTGACCGCCGAGGCGCTGACCAACGCGATGAAATATGCCTCGCCTGCCGCGGGCCAGAACCAGGCGGATGTCTCGGTGCGCTTCGAGCACGAGGGCGACGGCCGCGCCGTGCTCGAGATCAGCAACAGCGACGCCACGCCAGAGACCGTCGACCCGACGATCCGGATCGAGCCCAAGGGCCTCGGCTCGCGCCTGATCCAGGCCTTTGCGACCCAGCTCGGCGGCGACCTGATCCAGGGCCGCGAGGGCGATCGCTACCGCGTCCACGTGACGTTCTCGCTCAAGGATTTCGAGCCCGACGAAACCCTGCCAACCAAGGTGCCGGATGTCCCAGACTTCTGATCTCCCCGATGCGGCCCCGCTGCCGCGTCCGCTGACCTCGCGCGGCACGCCGCGTCGCGTGGGTGTGGAGATCGAATTCTCGGGAATCACCGAAGAACGGGCGGCGCGGCTGCTGGCGCGCGACCTGAACGGCGCGGCGAGCGAGGACGAGCCCGGCCACTGGGTGGTGAGCGGCAGCGATCTCGGCGATTTCGAGTGCTACCTCGACAGCCGCCCGTTGCAGAAGCTCGACCGCGAAGGCTTTGGCGCGCAGCTCCGCGAGCTGGCGCGCAGCGTGGTCCCCGTGGAGGTGGTGAGCGACCCCATCGAGGTCGGCCAGATCGAGGCGCTCGACAAGGCGCTGGTGTCGCTGGCCAACGCGGGGGCCACCGGCACCTCGGGCGGGGTGCTGCTGGGCTTCGGCACGCATTTCAACCCCGAGGCGGTGTCGCTCGACTTCGCCGACGTCGCGCCGGTACTGACCGCCTACGCGCTGGTCGAGGATCACCTGCGCCGCATCGCCGGCATCGACCTGTCGCGGCGGCTGCTGCCTTGGGTCGATCCCTATCCGCGCGCGCTGGTCGACCGGCTGGCGGCGCCGGACGCGCCCGCCGACATGCGCAACCTCATCAACACCTATCTCGAGCACGCGCCCTCGCGGAACCACGGGCTCGACATGCTCTGCATCTTCGCCGAGATCGACCACTCCCGCGTCGCGCGGGTGATGGACATGGAGCAGATCTCGGCCCGTCCGACCTATCACCTGCGGCTGCCCGACTGCCGCATCGACGAGCCCGGCTGGTCGCTCGCGAAGGAATGGAACCGCTGGGTGCTGGTCGAGCGGGTCTCGGAGAACCCGGCGCTGATGGCGCGGCTGAAGGCGGCGTGGCGGGACCATCGCGCCTCGCTCACCACGTTGCGGTCCGACTGGGCGGGGCGGGTGAAGACCATCCTGCAGGAGGCGGGGCTTTGAGGCCGGTCATTGGCGTCACCGTCTCGCGCCGCTCGGGCTGGCGGGTGTTTCCGCTGATGGCGCTGGCGGTCTGGCTCGCCGGTGGGCGGGCTTTGCGCTGGCAGACCGGATACCGGAGGGTCGATCTCGACAAGGTGGACGGCGTGGTGATCGGCGGCGGCGACGACATCGCGCCGACGCTCTACGGAGGCGAGCTGCGGCTTGGCGTGCGGCTCGACCCGGCACGGGACACGATGGAATCGGACGTGCTGCGCGGCGCCTTCGAGCGGCGGCTGCCGATCCTCGGGATCTGCCGGGGCTCGCAGATGCTGAACGTGGTGCTGGGCGGCACGCTGCACCAGGACGCCTACGAGGTTTACGACTCGCGCCACATCCGCACCATCCTGCCGCGCAAGCGGGTCGAGATCGGCGAGGACACGCTGCTGTCGCGCTCAGCTCGGGCGAACTGTCTCTATGTGAATGCGCTGCACAGCCAGTCGGTGGATGTGCTGGGCGAGGGGCTCCGGGTGGCCGCGCGCGATGACGGCGGCATGGTGCAGGCCATCGAGCGCGTCACCGATCCCTTCGCGCTGGGGGTGCAGTGGCATCCCGAGCATCTGATCTACCGGCGCGCCCATCGCCGGCTGTTCCGCTCGCTGGTCGCCGCCGCCAAGGCGGGCAGGGGCAGCACGCCCCAGCTGGTGGCTGCCGAGGCCGAGGCGGAGGCGCAGCAGGAGCCGCTCTGGAGCTGACGCCCCCGCCGGGTCTGCCCTAGGCGGGCAGCGCGTCCGGGTGGGGGGCGGTCTCGAACTCCGCCGCGGTCACGTCGAGCACGATATGCCCGCCCTTGGCCACCGGGGCACGGTGCGCCAGCGCCGAGACGGGCAGGGCGCGCTGCTCGTGGCCGAAGAACTTGCCGTTGTCGACGATGAAATAGGCCAGCCGGTTCTCGACCGGATCGGCGAGGATGTCCGACAGCGTGCCGAGCTCGGCGTCGCGGGCGAAGACCTCGCGTCCCAGCCAGCGGGTCAGGCGGGTGTAGCGGTCGAGCGCCTCCTCGGCGCGCGGATCGGGGGGCATGTCGGCCTCGTTCTCCCCGCTTTCGCCGGCGAAGGCCGCCATGGCGAGCGGCGCGTGGGTGGCACCGAAGGGCCCCACGACGAGCGGCGGCATCGCGGTGAGAAGGGCCGAGAGCTCGTCGGCGTCGCCGCCCCAGCTCGGCGCGGTCTCGAGCTCTTCTGGTGTGATCCGCAGCTCGACCTCGCGTGCATGCGGGTCCGTCTTCCCGAGCCGCGACGCCGAGGCCAGCACCTGACGCCCGGAGACACCACCCGGACGCAGCGAAAGATAGGTCATCTGCCGACTGTCGGGATCGAAGAGAATGTCGGAGAGGGCCGCGGTCTTGTCGGCGGTGCGTACCCGCCAGCTGAGCATGTCGGAAAGGCTTTGGAGCATGGAGGTCCTCCGGAGGATGTGTGGCATTTGAGCAATAAACTGCCGAGCTCCCGGGAATGTTCCGGAACCCATACCTGATCGTACCCGTTTAGACCGTGAACATCGACAGGAGGCTGCCATGCCCAGTGATATCTTCATCGCAGGATTGGCCGCTCTCACGGTCGTCGCGGTCCTTATCTTCGCGATGACCAGCGCCAAGGATCGTGACAGTGACTCACGTTAGGCCGGGCGGACAATACTGACGCGCAGAAGTCGCAAGGCGGGGTTGGCGGGATAACCGCCGACCCCGACCTTTATCCGGGGCACGACTCCGGCCTTCCATGTCGATATTCTTGCCTGCAATTCCCGCATTTCCAGACCTGCCAGAGCTCGCAAGGGAAAATTTTGCCGTTTCCAAAAGGCGACTGAATTTGTCAGGTTGACTTTCCCGATCATTTTGCTCAGTTTTCACACATCGGCCGGCGCTACGCGATGCAGCGCCCGCCCGGAAAGATGATGGAGGCTGACATATGGCTATGGAGAGAAGCCACGCGGTGACCGAAGGCCCGCGTCGCGACGACAAGGATCTCGTTTCGATGGTGTTCGGAGGCCTCTGGCCGGTCGAGGTCAGCGTCGAAGCCCTGCTGGATCGTCTCGAGGCCCGCGAGGTAGCACGATGATGGAGAGCCGTTTCAGCGCCGACGCGTCGACGCCTGCCTTGCCGCGCCACGTGGCCCGCGAACTCACCGCAAACGGGAATATCGCCGAGATCGAACTCGACGGCCAGATCTACATCCTGCGGATCACCAAGGCCGGCAAGCTCATCCTGACCAAGTGAGTCCATCGTCTGCCAATCAAGACAAAAAGACACGCCAACGAGGACAGACCATGAAATTTGCCACTTCCACCGCACTTGCGATGCTGCTCGCGGCCCCGGCTTTTGCCGCGACCGATGCGGCCGGCGCGCCCGACAAGGCCTCGGTGCTCGAGACCTATGCCGACATCGCGCTGGCGGGCTACGAGGACAGCCTGTCGACCGCGAAGGCGCTGCAGGAAGCCGTCGAGGCGCTGATCGCCGGGCCCTCGGAAGAGACGCTTGCCGCCGCCCGCGAGGCATGGCTGGTGGCGCGCAACCCCTACCAGCAGACCGAGGTCTTCCGATTCGGCAACCCGATCGTCGACGACTGGGAAGGCAAGGTGAACGCCTGGCCACTGGACGAGGGGCTCATCGACTACGTCTCCGAGGAGTACGAGGGGCCGACCGACGAGAACGAGTACGCGGCGCTCAACATCATCGCCACCCCGCAGGTGACCATCGCCGGTCAGGAGGTCGACGCCTCCGAGATCACGCCCGAGCTGATCGCCGACACGCTGAACGAGGCCGACGGCATCGAGACCAACGTGGCGCGCGGCTACCACGCCATCGAGTTCCTGCTCTGGGGGCAGGACCTGAACGGCACCGAGCCGGGCGCGGGTGAGCGTCCCTACACCGACTATGCCACCGGCGACGACTGCACCGGCGGCAACTGTGACCGCCGGGCCGACTACCTCGAGGCCGCGACCACGCTGCTGGTCTCGGATCTCGAGGAGATGGTCGCCGCCTGGGGCGCGGACGGCGAGGCCCGCGGCGCGGTGCTCGAGGACGAGAACGCCGGCATCACCGCCATGCTCACCGGCATGGGCTCGCTCTCCTACGGCGAGCAGGCCGGCGAGCGGATGCGCCTCGGGCTGATGCTCAACGACCCCGAGGAAGAGCACGACTGTTTCTCGGACAACACCCACAACTCGCACTTCTACGACGGCAAGGGCATCCAGAACGTCTATCTGGGCTCCTACACCCGCGTCGACGGATCGACCGTCGAGGGCGCGTCGCTGTCGGAACTCGTCGCCGCCACCGATCCGGCGCTCGACGAGGAAATGAAGACCAAGCTCGACGCCACCATGACGGCGCTCGGCGCCATCAAGGAGGCGGCCGAAGGCGGTTTCGCCTATGACCAGATGCTGGCCATCGGCGACGAGAAGGGCGAGGAGCTGATCATGGGCGGCGTGAACGGCCTGATCGACCAGACCCGCACCATCGAGCGCATCGTCGGCGCGCTCGACCTCTCCGGCGTCGCGTTCGAAGGCTCTGACAGCCTCGACAACCCCGACGCCGTCTTCCAGTAAGGGGACCACCGATGATCGTCTGCCATTGCCAGGGTATCACCGACCACGACATCCATGCGGCAATCGACTGGATGCGGGCATCTGATGAGCAGACGATCATTACCCCCGGGAAAATCTACCATGCTCTTGGAAAATCGGCAGATTGCGGAGGCTGCATGCCGTTTTTCTTGCAAACAATGCGCGCGAACGACAATCTCGAAGTACCCATGGAACTTCGCGGACTTAGACACCGCGGACTAACACAGGACCAGCGCAATGAAGGGCGACGATAAAGTCATCGAATATCTCAACAAGGCTCTCCGGTCGGAACTGACCGCGGTGAGCCAATACTGGCTGCACTACCGGCTCCAGGAGGACTGGGGGCTTGGGCACATGGCGAAGAAGAGCCGTGAGGAAAGCATCGAGGAGATGCACCATGCCGACAAGCTGATCACCCGGATCATCTTCCTGGGGGGCCACCCCAACCTGCAGAAGCTCGATCCGCTGCGCATCGGCGAGACTCCGAAGGAGACCCTCGAAGCCGATCTCGCGGCCGAGCACGAGGCCCGCACGCTCTACAAGGAAGCGCGCGAATACTGCGAGTCCGTCGGCGACTACGTCACCAAGAACCTCTTCGAGGAACTGATGACCGACGAGGAAGGCCATATCGACTTCCTGGAGACCCAGCTCGACCTCTACGCCAAACTTGGAGAGGAACGCTATGCGCTGCTCAACGCCTCGCCGATGGACGAGGCCGAGTGAGATCACACTCTGCGCCGCGCTGCTGCTGAGCGGCGCGGCCACTGCCGCCGAGCCCGGGGACACAGCGCCGGGGCTCGGCGATCCACATCTCAGGATCATTCCCCGCACCGATGACGAGCGCGCCCGCATAGCCGGCGTGACTGCGCTCGCCCGCGATTTCACGTCGCCCGAGCCCTTCGAGACCCGGCCCGCAGGCGCCGCCACCGTACGCGCCCGGCGCGACGCGCAGGCCTTCGCCCAGCCCTCGGGGAACCTGCCCGAGGCGCGGCGCATGGAGTTCACCCTTGGCGACGCGCTGTTCCAGAAGCTCTGGACCTCGTCGCCGTCCTCGACCCGCGCCTCGGACGGGCTGGGGCCGCTCTACAACGCGCGCAGTTGCCAGTCCTGCCATATCCGCGACGGTCGAGGGCACGCGCCCGACGGGCCCGACGACACCACCGTGTCGATGTTCCTGCGGGTCTCGGTGCCCGCCGACCCCGGCGCCGAGATGCCGCGCATCGAGGGCTGGATCGCCACCGCGCCCGATCCGGTCTATGGCGGCCAGCTTCAGGATTTCGCCACCGTCGGCCAGCGCGCCGAGTACCGGCTCGAGATCGCCTACGACGAAATCGAGGTGCCGCTCTCGGGGGGCGAGGTGGCGCGGCTGCGCGCGCCCAGCTATGCCGCCGCCGACCTCGGCTACGGCCCTCTGGCGCCCGGCGCGATGCTGAGCCCGCGCGTCGCGCCGCAGATGATCGGCCTCGGCCTGCTCGAGGCGATCCCCGCCGCGGATATCCTTGCCGGCGCCGACCCCGACGACCGCGACGGCGACGGCATCTCGGGCCGGCCCGCGCTGGTCTGGTCCGCCGGTCACGACGCCCCGATGCTGGGCCGCTTCGGCTGGAAGGGCGGCGAGGCCACGGTGCGCGACCAGAGCGCCGCCGCCTTCTCGGGCGACATTGGCATCGCCACGCCGCTGCAGACCGCGCTCTGGGGCGATTGCACCGTGGCGCAGACCACCTGCCGCGACGCGCCCCATGGCGGCGATGCGAACGGCGTCGAGATCAGCGCCGAGGCCTTCGACACCGTGGTCTACTACACCGCGAACCTCGGCGTGCCCGCCCGCCGCGACTCCGGCGACCCGGAGGTGCTGCGCGGCAAGCAGGTGTTCTACGACACCGGCTGCCCGGCCTGCCACACGCCGAAATTCGTCACCGCGCGGCTCGAGGACCAGCCCGAGCAGAGCTTCCAGCTGATCTGGCCCTATACCGACCTGCTGCTGCACGACATGGGCGAGGGGCTCGCCGATCACCGCCCCGAGGGCCGCGCCACGGGCCGCGAGTGGAAGACCCCGCCGCTCTGGGGCATCGGCTTGACCGGGCAGGTGTCGGGGCATACCACGTTCCTGCACGATGGCCGCGCGCGGTCGCTTCTCGAAGCCGTTCTCTGGCACGGCGGCGAGGCGGAGCCCCACCGCGACGCCGTGGTGGACATGCCGCCCCCCGACCGTGCCGCGCTGATCCGCTACCTGGAAAGTCTCTGAATGCGATATTCCCTCATGCTCTGTGCCGGTCTTGCCGCCAGTCCCGCGATGGCCGGCATCGAAGAGGCGCTGACCGATCACATCCTGCCCGGCTTCGCCGGTTTCTCCACCGCCGCCGATGCGCTTGCGGTGACCGCCGAGGCGGACTGCTCGCCCGACGCGCTGCGGGCCCCCTGGAACGCCGCCTTCGACGCCTGGACCGAGATCGGCGACATCCGCATGGGCCCGTCCGAGACCGGTGCGCTCTCGGTGTCGTTCTGGCCGGATGCGCGGGGCTTCACGCCCAAGACGCTGCGCCGGCTGATCTCGTCCGAGGAAGAGGTCGGCACCGATCCCGCGGCCTTTGCCGATGTCTCGATCGCCGCGCGCGGGCTCTTCGCGCTCGAGCAGATGCTCTACGACGCCGATTTCGACGATTACGCCCCGGGCAGCTACGCCTGCACGCTGGTGCAGACCGCGACCGCCGATCTCGCCTCGCAGGCGCAGGCGCTCGAGGCGGGCTGGCGCGACGGCTACGCGGCGGTGCTGCGTTCGGCGGGGGCCGAGGGCAATTCGGCCTTCCTCTCCGAGCAGGAGGCGATGACGGCGCTTTACACGCAGGTGCTCTCGAGCCTCGAGTTCACCGCCGACAGCCGTCTCGGCCGCCCGCTCGGCACCTTCGACCGGCCGCGCCCGACCCGGGCCGAGGCCTGGCGGTCCGGGCGGTCGCTGCGCAACGTGCTGCTCTACGCCGAGGCCGCCGAGGAACTGGCGATGGCGCTCTCGGACGGCGAGATGCCCCAGACCGAGGCCGCGATGCAGCGCCTCAGGGACGCGGCCTACAAGGTTTCGGACCCGTCGCTGCAGGACATCGAGGACCCGTCGGCGCGGCTGCGTGTCGAGATCGTGCAGCAGAACGTGCGCGCCTTGAGCGGCTACATCGAGCAGGAGCTCGGCGTGCCGCTGGGCCTGACCGCGGGCTTCAACTCGCAGGACGGAGACTGATCCCATGACCACCCGCCGCGCCTTCCTGGCAAGCCTCCTCGCCGCCTCCGCGACCCCGGCCGTGGGCTGGGCGGCGGTGGGCGATCCGACCTATCTTGCCGCCGCGAAGCTGCCCGATGGCAGCTACATGCTGGCCGGGCTGCGCGAGGACGGCTCCACCGCCTTCAGCGTGCCGTTGCCCGCCCGCGGCCACGCCGCCAGCGCCCACCCGACCCGGGCCGAGGCCGTGGGCTTCGCCCGCCGGCCCGGCACCTACGCGCTGGTCATCGACTGCCGCGATGGCGAGGTGCTGCACCGGCTGACGCCGCCCGCGGACCGCCAGTTCAACGGCCACGGCACCTTTTCGCCGGACGGCAAGATGCTCTACACCGTCGAGCAGCGGGTCGAGGACAGCGAGGGCTTCATCGGCATCTGGGACACCGAGGCCAACTATTCGCGCATCGGCGAATTCGCGAGCCACGGGGTCGGTCCGCATGACCTGCGGGTGATGCCCGACCACGAGACGCTGGTGATCGCCAACGGGGGCATCCAGACCGACAAGTGGGACCGCGCCAAGCTCAACACCGACACGATGCGGCCGAACCTCGTCTACACGACGCTGGACGGCACGCTGCTGGAACTGCGGGACCTGCCGGAGTTCCACCAGAACTCGATCCGTCACCTCGCGCTGCGCCCCGACGGGCTCGTGGGCTTCGCGATGCAGTGGGAAGGCGAGGAAGGCTACGCGCCGCCGCTGCTGGCGCTGCACCGCATGGGCGAAGAGCTGGTGATCTGCGAGGCACCGCTGGGCGACGAGCTGGCGATGGACGGCTACGCGGGCTCGGTCGCCTTCTCGGGCGACGGCAGCGAGATCGCCATCACCTCGCCGCGCGGCGGCCGCATCCACCGCTTCTCGGACAGCGGGGAGTTCCTCGGCGCGATCTCGCGGTCGGATGTCTGCGGGCTGGCGCCGCACGCGGGCGGCTACATGGCAAGCGACGGGCTGGGCGGCGTGCTGCTGATCGGCTCCGAGGGCGCCAGGCCGCTGGCACTGGCCGAAGCCTCGTGGGACAACCACCTCGTGCCGATCGCGGCGGCGCGGGCGTAACGCCTGCGCCTCGCGCGGGCGGTCTGCGCGGGGCGTTCCGGCAGGACCGGGCTCAGCGGCGTGCTGCCACCGTGTCGCGGATGACCTGCTCGACCTTCTCCAGAAGCACGGCATTGTCGAACTTCGCCACCGCCGTGTCGCGGGCGGCACGGGTCATGGCGCTGCGGTCCTCCATGTCGAGGATCACGCCGATGCGCTCGGCAAAGCCGCGCTCGTCCCATTCCGCGACCAGAAGCCCGTTGACCCCGTCCTCGACCGCCTCGGGGATGCCCGCGTGCCAGGTCGACAGGGTGATGCAGCCGCAGGCCAGCGCCTCCTGGATGGCGGTGGGCAGGCCCTCGGTGTTGCCGTTCTTCGCGGTGACCGAGTGCTGCAGGAAGGTCTCGGTGCGGGTGAGATGCGCGCGCACCTCGTCATGGGGCAGGGCGCCGGTGAAGGTCACCTGATCCGCCACGCCCAGCTCGGCGGCCATGCCCTTGCAGGTCTCGAGCAGCGGCCCGTCACCGATGAAGGTGAGATGCGCCTCGCGGCCCCTGGCGGCCTCGGCGAAGGCGCGCAGCGTCACCTGCGGGGCCTTCTTCTCGACCATGCGCCCGACGGCGAGGAAACTGCCCGGCACCTTTTCGCCCGGGGTGAAGCGGCGGATGTCGACGCCCGAGGGCACCACATGGGCGTTGCCATGGGTGACACCGTGGGCGGCGAGGTTGTCGAGCAGGAACTGCGAGACCGAGAACACCCCGTCGAGCATCGGCATCATGTGCCGGTAGGCCCGCACGGTCTGCGTCTTGCGCAGCGCGAAGCTGGCGTCGGTGCCGCGGAAATAGGTGAAGCAGGGCAGCCCCATCTCGCGCGCGAGCCCCGCCACCACCAGCGCCTGCGTGCCGAATTCCGCAAGCACGACCTCGACCTCCTGCGCCTGCAGCCAGTCGCGCAGCCGGGCCTTGGCGTCGCCAAAGGGCAGCCGCCCGGTGCCGGTCCGCGCGGCGTTCCAGCCCATGGCGAAGGGCGCGCGCAGGCGGTCGGCAAGGCTGAGCGGGGCGCGGCGCTCGAACAGCGGCTTGCCCAGCGGGTCGTTGCCGTTGAAGCGCCCGGCCAGCACGCAGGTGTCGCCGCCGAAGATGTGGGCGATGTGGCGGTTGATGAAGGTCTCGCCCTGGACGAAGTAGTCGGACGTGGCGATGCAGGTCTTCATGGGGCCTCCGGGGCGCGGCGGGACGGGGCCCTTGTGCCTTGCCCGGTCACGGGGCGCAAGGGCGGGGTCAGAGCCCCTCGTGGAACTCGTCGATCAGGTGCTGGACCACGGCGCGCATGCGGCCCTCCTCGGTGCCGCCACCGGTCTCGGCCGCGACGCGCTGGCGGGACGAGCTGTTGCCCTCGGCCACCACCAGCCGGGCGCGCTCGATCTCGGCGAGGCAGCCGAGCGCCTGCGCGTCCTCCTCGACAAGGGCGATGAGCTCGTCGAAGAGCTGCGCGCAGGGCACGATCTTCTGGGCGCCAAAGTCGATCAGCCCCTCGGTCACGCCGTAGCGCTGCGCCCGCCAGCGGTTTTCTCCGATGAGGAAGTTCTCGTAGATGCGCCAGCGCAAATTGCGGCGGCGCATCCGCCAGAGCATGCGCAGGATGCACTGGGTGAGTGCTGCCAACATCAGCGCGTCCTCGAGCCGGGGCTGCACGTCCATGATCCGGGTCTCGAGCGTGGGAAAGCGCGACGAGGGGCGCAGGTCCCACCAGATCTTGCTGCTGTCCTCGATCACGCCCAGATCCACCAGCGCCTGCACCGAGCGCTCGTAATCCTGCCAGTTTGAGAAATGCGGCGGCAGCCCGGTGCGGGGCAGGTTGTCGAAGACCGAGATCCGGTAGCTCGCGAGCCCCGTGTCGATGCCCTGCCAGAACGGCGAGGAGGTCGAGAGCGCCAGCAGATGGGGCAGGAAATAGCCTGCCTGCCGCATCAGGTCGGCGCGCAGCTGGTCGTCCTCGATGCCCACGTGCACGTGCATGCCGCAGATCAGCATGCGCTGCACCACGCCGCCGAGATCGCGGCGCAGGTCGTGGTAACGCTCCTTGTCGGTGTGGTGCTGCTGGCGCCAATGCGCCAGCGGGTGGCACGAGGCGGCGATGGGCGTGAGGTTGAACTCGGCGGCATGGCGCGACACCGCTTCGCGCAGGCGGCGGAGGTCGTCACGGGCGGTGGCGATGTCGGGACAAGGGCGGGTGCCGATCTCGATCTGGCACTGCAGGTATTCCGGGCTGACCTGATCCTCGAGCTCTGCCGAGCACGCGGCGAGCAGCGCCTTCGGCGCTTCTGTCAGCGCCAGCGTGTCGCGGTCGACGAGCAGGTATTCCTCTTCGATGCCAAGGCTGAAGGCCGGTGCGTCCATCGTCGTCTCCCCCGTTTCCGGTCCGAGCAAAGCAGAGCGCGGCGCTTCGGGCAAGGGCCGCGCTCAGACCGTGGCGATGAGGACGGTGCGGAGGCAGGCGAGGTTGCGCTTCGAAAAACAACGGGGTCGGATAGGCGTGACGTGCGAACAGAAAGAATAGGCCGATCGCCGGTAATGGAGATCTATAGATGGTCCTTGGTCTGATAATCCCATGGCTGGGAATCGCGGGCGCGACGGTCAAGCGGAAGGTGTTATGACACCGCTTGCCAAAGCCCATCCGGCGGCACCGCACCCGTCAGTCGGTGTCTGCGAGCAACTCGGCGAAGCTCTGGTGGGGAAGGCCCAGCAACGTGAGCGCCTGTTCCTCGCATTGCTGCACCAGCGACACCACGGCGCCGATGCCCTCCCATGAGCGGACGATGAACTTAGCCATCTCGTAGGAGAGCTTCGAGGGCGCGTAGTAGACGATCAGGGTCTGCTCGCCGGTACCGAGGAAGATGTCGGCTTTCTTGGCCTGCAGCTTCATCAGCCCGATGAAATCGGACTCGATGCCGGTGACGTTCGAAAGGTCGACGAGGTGTTTCTGGCCGGGGTGGCTCTGCGGGTGGCGTGCGTAATCGTCGAAGGCGCGCATGGTGTCATCGAGGCGCGAAAAGCCTTCGTAGCGGACATAGACGATGCCGTGCTCCGGCAGGATCTGGAATGTGACGGACATGAAAAACTCGACTCAAATTGCGTTGCCCGGATCCGGCGCGCCAATGTCCCCTGTGGTCGCGTTGCGCGGATCGGTGCCCGAGACTGTCTAAAGCATCAGGAAAAGGCAATGTGTTCGGGGTCGCGTGTCGCGTCGTCTTCGGCCTTACGCAAGGGAAACCCGCGAGGGGACGAAGCGTTCCGGACGCGGTGTCCGTCTGGCGCAGTGAAGAACGGTCATCGCCTCTGCATGCCGGTTTCGGCGTCGCGTGCCGTCGCCTTGCCCGAAAGGAAAACGCCCCGGAACCTTGCGGGTCCGGGGCGTCGAAGCGTCGTTCAGGTCAGGCCGTGGATCAGTCCATGGCCTTGAAGTTGAACTCGCCGCCTTCCTTGATGCCCGAGAACCAGCGCGCCGTGACGGTCTTGGTCTTGGTGTAGAAGCGGAAGGCGTCGGGGCCGTACTGGTTGAGATCGCCGAAGCCGGACTTCTTCCAGCCGCCGAAGGTGAAGTAGCTCAGCGGCACCGGGATCGGGAAGTTGATGCCGACCATGCCCACGTTCACACGGTGCGCGAAGTCGCGCGCGGTGTCGCCGTCGGCGGTGAAGATCGACGTGCCGTTGCCGTAGTCGTTCTTCATGATCAGGTCGAGCGCCTCGTCGTAGGACTCGGTGCGCACCTGGCACAGGACCGGGCCGAAGATCTCTTCCTTGTAGATGTCCATGTCCTTGGTGACGTTGTCGAACATCGACGGGCCCACGAAGAAGCCGTTCTCGTAGCCCTGCAGCTCGAAGTCGCGGCCGTCGACCACAAGGTTCGCACCCTGGTCCACACCCGAGGCGATGAGCCCGTTGATGCGGTCCTTGGAGGCCTGGGTGATGACAGGGCCGTAGTCAACGTCATCGCCGGCGGTGTAGGGGCCGACCTTGAGCGCTTCGATGCGGGGAACCAGCTTCTCGATCAGCGCGTCGGCGGTCTTCTGACCGACCGGAACCGCGACCGAGATCGCCATGCAGCGTTCGCCTGCGGCGCCGAAGCCGGCACCGACCAGCGCGTCGGCGGCCTTGTCGATGTCCGCGTCGGGCATGATGATCATGTGGTTCTTGGCGCCGCCGAAGCACTGGGCGCGCTTGCCGTTCGAGCAGGCACGGCCGTAGATGTACTGGGCGATCGGGGTCGAGCCCACGAAGGCCACCGCCGGGATGTCCTCGTGGTCGAGGATGCCGTCGACGACGTCCTTGTCACCGTTGACCACCTGCAGGACGCCCGCGGGCAGGCCCGCTTCGATCAGCAGCTCGGCGAGGCGCAGCGCCGTCGAGGGCACGCGTTCGGAGGGCTTGAGGATCATCGCGTTGCCGCAGGCCAGGGCGCCGGCCATCTTCCACAGCGGGATCATGGCGGGGAAGTTGAAGGGCGTGATGCCCGCAACGACGCCCAGCGGCTGGCGCATGGAGTAGAGGTCGATGCCCGGGCCGCCGTTGTCCATGAACTCGCCCTTGAGCATCGCCGGCGCGCCCATGCACACCTCGACGAACTCGAGACCGCGCTGCACGTCACCCTTGGCGTCGGGCAGGGTCTTGCCGTGCTCGAGGCTGACCAGCTCGGCCAGCTCGTCCATGTGCTCGTTGATCAGGGCACCGAACTTCATCATCACGCGGGCGCGACGCTGCGGGTTGGTGTTGGCCCAGCCGATCTGTGCCTCGGCCGCCTTGGCCACGGCGTCGTTCAGCTCTTCGAGCGTCGCGAGCGGCACCTTGGCGATGGCTTCGCCGGTGGCGGGGTTGAAGACTTCGGTGAAGCGGCCCGAGGTGCCCTTCACGTGCTCGCCGTTGATGAAATGCGTCAGTTCTTTCATGATCGCTCCTCCTGTCATTCGGATTTGGCGCCACCTTAGTCTTGCGGAAATGCAGGCGACAGGGGTAATCGGGCAAAAGGGTTTTGCAATATTGCAAAGGTGGCGGGATGCGCGAGAACTGGGACGACATGCGGATCTTCCTCGCCGTGGGGCGCGGCGACAGCCTGTCCTCCGCGGGACGGGTGCTGCGCATGGACCCGGCCACTGTGGGCCGCCGGGTGGCGCGGCTCGAGGAGGCGCTCGGCCAGACGCTGTTTGCCAAGAGCCCGCAGGGCTACGCGCTGACCGAGGCGGGAACGCGGCTGCTGCGCCACGCCGAAGAGGCCGAGCAGGCGCTGGGGCTGGGCGCGCAGGCGGTGCGCGGCGCGGGCGAGGGCATGTCGGGGCAGATCCGCATCGGCGCGCCGGACGGCTGCGCCAACTTCCTGCTGCCGCAGGTCTGCGCCGAGATCGGGGCGCAGAACCCGGATCTCGAGATCCAGATCGTCGCGCTGCCGCGCATCGTGAACCTGTCGCGGCGCGAGGCGGACCTGGCCATCGGGGTCTCGGCGCCCACTGCCGGGCGGCTGGTGGTGCAGAAGCTCGCCGACTACAAGCTGCACCTCGCGGCCTCCAAGGACTACCTCGAACGGCACCCGCCGATCCGCAGCCGCGCCGACCTGAAGGGCCATCGCATCGTCGGCTACATCCCCGACATGATCTTCGACAAGGAGCTCGACTACCTCGCCGATCTCGGGCTCGACCGGGTGGGGCTGGCGTCGAACTCGGTCTCGGTGCAGTTCCATTGGCTGCGGCAGGGCGCGGGGGTCGGAATCGTGCATGATTTCGCGCTGCCCGCCGCCTCGGGGCTGACCCGGATCCTGCCGGCGGAGGTCGAGCTCATCCGCAGCTTCTACCTCGTGCGCCACGCCGATGACCGCCGCGTCGGCAGGCTCAACACCTTTGCCGAGGCACTGGCCCGGGGAATCCGGCGCGAGCTTGCGCGACTCGAAGGTCTGACTTGACAGATTGTCGCATGGGGCGGACGCTTTCTGCACGTGCATTTGAGCGATTGGAGGAGAGCGGTATGCAGGTTCAACAGATTCTCAAGGACAAGGCGGACGACGGCGTCGTCACCGTGACCCCGGATGCGACCGTCGCGGCGGCTGCAAAGGTTCTGGCCGAGCGCCGGATCGGGGGCGTGGTGATTTCGGAGGACGGCCAGACGCCGCTTGGCATCCTGTCCGAGCGCGACATCGTGCGGGTTCTCGGCACCGAAGGCCCCGACGTCCTGTCCTGGCGCGTCGATGCGCTGATGACCAAGGATCTCAAGACCTGCTCGCGCGACGACGACAGCAACGTGGTGCTCGCCCGGATGACCAAGGGCCGCTTCCGTCACCTGCCGGTGATCGAGGACGGCGTCATGGTTGGCATGATCTCGATCGGTGACGTGGTCGCGGCGCAGATCTCCGAGCTCTCGATGGAGAAGGAAGCCCTTCAGGGCATGATCATGGGCTTCTGAGCGGCGCCCCCGCGCGCAAGGCTCGGGTCAGGCGGGCGCTCTCTCCGCGCCTTGCGGACATGGCCGACTTCCCCTCGAATGGGGCAATCAAAGGGCGACCGTCGACCGGTCGCCCTTATGTTCTTTTTGCATCGGGGGTTGCATTCACGAACGCAATATTGTTGCGTGCGCCAAAACGGTAGATGAGGGGCTTCCGTATGCGGATCGGCTTGTATCCCGGCACTTTCGACCCGATCACCCTGGGTCATATCGACATCATCCGGCGTGCCGCCGCGCTGGTGGACCGTCTCGTGATCGGCGTCGCGATAAACCGCGACAAGGGCCCGCTCTTCTCGCTGGAAGAGCGCGTGGCGATGATCGAGGCGGAATGCCGCGAGCTCTCTGAACAGACCGGCACCGAGATCGTGCCGCATCCTTTCGAGAACCTGCTGATCGACTGCGCCCATGACGTGGGCGCGCAGATCATCGTGCGCGGGCTGCGCGCGGTGGCGGATTTCGAGTACGAATTCCAGATGGTCGGGATGAACCGGGTGCTCGACGACAGCGTCGAGACGGTCTTCCTCATGGCCGAGGCCCGTCACCAGGCGATTGCATCGAAGCTGGTGAAGGAGATCGCCCGGCTGGGCGGCGACGTGAGCAATTTCGTCACGCCGCCGGTGCACGAGGCCCTCAAGGCACGCTTCGGCTGAGCGTGCCGGCCGCGGTTCAGTGGCCGTAGACGGCGCGGTGGGCCAGTTCGGCTTCCTTGCCCTGGATGTCGCAGTCGAGCCGGGTGCGCGGCGGCAGCGACATCAGGGTGTGCAGGGCGCGGCGGTAGGCGTAGCGGCGGTAGATGCTGTTCAGAACGGTCATTGTCTGGATCCTTTCGGATGGATGTGTGAGTGGTTCCGGGTCTCAGGCCCGGGCGGCGCCGTAGACGGCTTCCGCGGCGATCCGGCGGATGTCGCCGGGGTGGATGTCGAGGTCGAGCGCCGTGGCGAGCGGCAGCCGGCTCAGTTCGTGCAGGGTGCGGCGGTACTTGGCGCGGGCGACGAAGCGGGATTTCAGCGTTTCGTAGAAGCGGGTCATGGTCATTCTCCGTGTCTCCCCCCTTCGATTGGTGTTGGCGCTAACTTAGTCATGCTGCGTCGCAGCACAACTTCCGAAAACCGATTTCCGATGTGCAGTTTTTGCATGGCGCAGGCGGCGGGGTTTGCCGGCCCGGCGGGCGGCAAGATCTTCTTTACCAATTTCGGTTAAGGTTAATTCCACGCAGAACAGGAGATGTCTGGATGGATATCCGCACGATCGGGGCCTGGCCTCTGCGCCGGGCGGACCTCGGACAGGGGCCGCGCGGCGGCAGCCTGGCCCCGCAGGTGGCGGGAACGCGGGAGCAGCGCGTCTTCCCGCCGCCGACACCGGTGACGCAGCAGATGCTGCCGTCCTACAAGGCCGCCCGCAGCGCCGAGGCCGGCGCCCGCCAAGGCTACCAGTCCGCGCGCGACATGATGCGGGGCGACTGAGCGCGCATCCGCCGCCCGTCATGTGGTTTCGCGGCGGGCCGGTGCCGGTCGCCAGAAACGTGACGAGGGCGAGGCCGTTTCCGGCCCCGCCCTCGGGAAACTCTCCGGTCTTGGTCAGATCGTCAGACGGACCGAGCTTCGGCTTACACGGCGGATCGACCGGCAGGCCCGGCTCAGATCAGCTTGCCCATGGCGACCGCGGTGTCGGACATGCGGTTCGAGAAGCCCCACTCGTTGTCGTACCAGGTCAGGATGCGGACCATGGTGCCGTCCATGACCTTGGTCTGGTCGGTGTGGAAGATCGACGAATGCGGATCGTGGTTGAAGTCGATCGAGACGTTGCTCTTGTCCGTGTAGCCGAGGATGCCCTTCAGCGGGCCGTTCGCGGCGGTGCGGATGGCGTCGTTGATCTCGTCCACGGTGGTCGAGCGCTTGGCTTCGAACACCAGGTCGACGACCGATACGTTCGGCGTCGGCACGCGGATCGCGACGCCGTCGAGCTTGCCGTTCAGCTCGGGCAGCACGAGGCCCACGGCCTTGGCGGCGCCGGTCGAGGTCGGGATCATCGACATCGCGGCCGCACGGGCGCGGTAGAGATCCTTGTGCATCGTGTCTAGCGTCGGCTGGTCGCCAGTGTAGCTGTGGATCGTGGTCATGAAGCCCTTCTCGATGCCGATGGTATCGTTGAGGACCTTGGCGACCGGCGACAGGCAGTTGGTGGTGCAGGACGCGTTCGACACCACGATGTCGTCCTTGGTGAGCGTGCTGTCGTTCACCCCGAAGACGATGGTCTTGTCGGCACCCGAGGCCGGGGCAGAGACCAGCACGCGGCTCGCGCCGTTGGCGAGGTGCATGGCGGCCTTCTCGCGGGCGGTGAAGATGCCGGTGCATTCCATCACCACGTCGACGTCGCCCCAGGGCAGGTCGCCCGGGTTGCGTTCGGCGGAGACCTTGATCGGGCCGCGGCCCACGTCGATGGTGTCGCCCGAGACTGTGACTTCCTGCGGGAAGCGGCCGTGCACGCTGTCGAACTGCAGGAGGTGGGCGTTGGTCTCGACCGGGCCGAGGTCGTTGATGGCGATCACTTCGATGTCGGTGCGGCCCGACTCGATGATGGCGCGCAGCACGTTCCGGCCGATGCGCCCGAAGCCGTTGATGGCGACTTTGACGGTCATGGATATCTCCTCGCTGTACGGAAACCGGGAATTGGCTGCACGTGACCAGTTTGATGACGGTAAGTCAACCGCGCCGTTTGGCGCAGGCCGGCGTTATCGCCAGAAGGCGAGCCAATCCAGCAATGTGAAGAACTTGCGCCCCAGGAAGACGAGATGCTCGGCGCCGTAAACCCAGATGTCGAGGGCGATGGCGGCAAGGATCAGCAGCCCGATCCAGATGGCGAGACGATTGGTCATGGCGTTTCTGATGCCAGAGGGTCCCGGCGCTGTCACGCGCGATTTCGGCGCCCGTCAGGCGCCGAATGAGGGGCGCAAGGGGCGGGGGTCAGCGGTGGCTCTTGCGCGCTGCGGCGACCCAGATCGCGGCGAGCACGACGCTGGCGATGGCGTTCCAGCTGGCCATCGAGAGGCCCATGAGCTGCCAGACCACCTCGTCGCAGCGGTGGATCTCGGCGCTCATAATCTGGTTCAGCAGGTCGTCGGCGCTGATACCAGTCACCGGCGCGGAAGAGGTGCACGAGGTCGGGCCCTGCCACCAGGCGCGCTCGACGCCGGTGTGGTAGACGCCGATGGCGCCCGAGGTCAGCGCGGCGATGGCACCCAGCCACGGCAGGAAGGCGCTGCGGGTCGCGATCGCGGCGCCCGCGATCACCACCGCCGCAGCATGCGGCCAGCGCTGCCAAATGCAGAGCTTGCAGGGGGTGAGGCCGCCAAGGACCTGGAACCCGAAGGCTCCGAGCAGCAGCGCCAGGGAACCGGCGGCGGCGAGCAGGATCAGGAAAGTCCGGGTCAGTCTCAAAGGAACCTCACGAGGTAGAAGCCGCCCAACAGAATGAGCACGAAGAGTGTGAAGACAAGCCCAAGCCGCTTTTCGATGAAATCGCGGATGGGGGCGCCGAAGGCCCAGAGCAGCCCGGCCACCACGAAAAAGCGCAGCGATCGCGCGATGATGGCGGTCACCACGAAGGTGCCGAGCGGCATCGCCGTCCAGCCTGACATGATCGTGATGACCTTGAAGGGAAAGGGCGTGACGCCGGCGATCAGCACCGCCCAGAAGCCCACGCCGTTGAAGCGCGCGTTGAAGGCCTCGATCTGGTCACCCTTGCCGAGCGCCTCGAGGATCGGGCGTCCGAGGCCCTCGAAGAAGAAGTGACCGATGACGTAGCCAGCGAGCCCGCCGATCACCGAGGCCACCGTCGCCACCAGCGCGATCAGCCAGGCCCGGCGCGGCGCCGCGAGCACCATCGGAATCATCAGAACGTCCGGCGGAATCGGGAAGATCGACGCCTCGATGAAGGCCACCGCGGCCAGCGCCCAGAGGGCCTTTGGGTGGTCGGCCAGCGACATGGTCCAGTCGTAGAGGCGGCGCAGCATGGGATGGTCTCCGGGTTTCCGGTTTGCAGGAAGCACGGAGGCGCGCGGGGTGCAACCGACGAAATGGTGTTCCGGGCCGGTCCGGTGCAGACGGGCCTCAGGATGCCTGCGAGGCAGGCGGAGAGCGGCTCAGCTCTCGAGCCAGCGCAGGATGTCGCCGCGGTTGCCGTCGAGTTCGGGCGCGGCGGGACGGGCAGGGCGGTCCTCCATCCCCGACATCTTGATCGGGTTGCCCGCGGCCTTGAAGGTGGCGCGTCCGTAGCGGTCGAGCACCTCGACGATCATGTTGCGCGCCATCAGCTGCGGGTCCTTCATCACCTGTTCCATGCTCTGGATCGGCGCGCAGGGAATGCCGGCGGCGGTGAGCTTGGCCAGCCAGTGCGAGCGCGGGTGTTCCAGCGTCGCGGCCTCGATCAGCCGCTTCAGCAGCCGGGCATGGCTCAGCCGTGCTGCGTTGGTGGCAAAGCGCGGATCGTCCGAGAGCGGCAGTTGCAGGGTCAGGCACAGGCGCTCGAACTGGGCGTCGCTGCCGGCGGCCAGCACGAAGGCGCCGTCCGAGGCCGCCACCGCCTCGCAGGGGGCGAGGCTCGGGTGCCGGGTGCCGTTGGCCTGCGGGGCGGGGCCGATGGCGGTCTGTGCCACCGCATGCTCCATGAGGGCGAGCTGCGCGTCAAGGAGCGCCACGTCCACCCGCCGCCCGCGCCCGGTGCGGACCCGGTCGTAGAGTGCCGCGAGGATCCCGTGGGCAAGGAACATGCCGCCGGCGAGATCGGCGATGGAGCTGGCGGCGCGCTGCGGCCTGCCGGGATCGCCGGTCAGCGCCATGAAGCCCGCTCGGGCCTGCGCCACCGCATCGTAGGAGGGGCGCCGCGCGTCCGGGCCGGTCTGGCCGTAGCCGCTGACCGAGGCGTAGACCAGCGCGGGGAGTTCGGCGTGCAGCGCCTCCCAGCCAAGCCCGTGGCGGTCCATCACGCCGGGGCGGAAGTTCTCGACCAGCACGTCGGCGCGGGCGAGGATGCGGCGCAGCAGCGCCTGATCCTCGGCCTTCTCGAGGTCGAGCGCGATCGAGCGCTTGCCCCGGTTCACCGCGGCGAAATAGCCGCTCTTGCCGTCCTTCAGCGGCGGCAGCGCGCGGGCGCCGTCGCCGCGGCCGGGACGCTCGATCTTGATGACCGAGGCACCGAGGTCCGCGAGGATCATGGTGGCGTAGGGACCGGAGAGAATCCGGCTGAAATCGACGATGGTGACGCCGGCAAGGGGAAGGGACATGGGCCTTTGGCTCTCATGATATGCTGCTCTGTCGAACAGCTTCCCGTGCCCGCCCCGCCTCGTGCAAGGGAAAGCTACACCGGATATGCAACCTTTCCGTTAATTGCGCTCCGGATGCCGCGCCTTCCCCTGCGGCGGGTGCCAAATCGTGTCTCCGCTGCCCGAGGCGCGGGCATGGAACACGAAGCCGAGCAGGTTCATCAGCACCTGTGCGGCGAGAATCGCGGTCGAGCCGGTGGGGTCGTAGTCGGGCGCCACCTCGACGAGGTCGATGCCCACCACCCGGTGCTCGCGCGCCACGATCTGCAGGATCTCGAGCACCTCGTAATAGAGAAAGCCGCCGTGCGAGGGCGTGCCGGTGCCGGGCGCGATCGAGGGGCAGAAACCGTCGATGTCGATGGTGATGTAGACCGGCGCCCCGGCGGGGATGCGCTCGGCCACGCCCGCGGCCCCGAGCCTGCGCGCCTGCCGCACCGACAGGATGTCCGAACCCATCGCGCGCGCGGCGTCGTAGCCCTCTTTGGCGGTGGACGAGACGTTGCGGATGCCCACCTGTGTCAGGCCGCTGACGTGGTCCTTCTCGGCGGCGCGGCGCATCGGGTTGCCGTGGCCGCGGGTGACGCCGTGGCGCTCGTCGACGAAATCGAGATGGGCGTCGATCTGCAGGACGTGGAACGGCGCGTGGCCCTCGAAGGCCTCGATGCAGGGGATGTTGATGGAGTGGTCGCCACCGATCACCACCGGGAGCGCGCCCGCATCCAGCGCCGCCCGCACGCCCTCGCGGATGTTGGCGTGGCTCGCCAGCGTGTCGGTGTGCACGATGTCCGCGTCGCCCATGTCGACGATGCGCACGTCCTCGCCGAGATAGGTGGCGTCGTCCTCGTGGTCGTAGGCCCCGGCGTGGCCGAAGGAGAACAGCGTCGAGGCCTCGCGCACCGAGCGCGGGCCGAAGCGCGCGCCCGCCCGCCACTGGGTGCCGGCGTCGAAGGGCGCGCCGAGGATGGCCGCGTCGGCCTCGATCCGGGTCCAGTCCTCGACATAGGGCTTCTTTGCAAAGGTGCAGATGCCGGTGAAGGGCAGGTTCAGCCGCCCCGACTCGTATCCGTGCGCCATGACGGTGCTCCCTGGTCGTGTCGTCGTTTCGGGCACCCTGCGCCGGGCCGCGCGCCGGGGCAATCCCCGCCGTCTCGTGCCCCGCGGCACGTGCTTGGCGCTTTCCTTCGCGGCGCCCATGCGCTAAAGCCGCGCGCAAACATTCCGGAGGGCGGCATGAGCGACGGCAAGAACGGCATCACCTACGCAGACGCGGGCGTGGACATCGACGCGGGCAACGCGCTGGTGGACCGGATCAAACCGGCAGCCAAGCGGACCAACCGTCCCGGCACCGTGTCGGGGCTGGGCGGCTTCGGCGCGCTCTTCGATCTCAAGGGCGCGGGCTACACCGATCCGGTGCTGGTCGCGGCCACCGACGGCGTCGGCACCAAGCTGCGCATCGCCATCGACACCGGCCACGTGGACGGCGTCGGCATCGACCTCGTGGCGATGTGCGTGAACGACCTCGTGTGCCAGGGCGCCGAGCCGCTGTTCTTCCTCGACTACTTCGCCACCGGCAAGCTCGACACCGACAGCGCCGCGCGCGTCATCGAGGGCATCGCCGAGGGCTGCGTGCGCTCGGGCTGCGCGCTGATCGGTGGCGAGACCGCCGAGATGCCGGGCATGTACCCGGCGGGCGATTTCGACCTCGCGGGCTTTGCCGTGGGCGCCATGGAGCGCGGCACCGAGCTGCCCGCCGGCGTCGAGGTCGGCGATGTGCTCATCGGGCTTGCCTCGGATGGCGTGCATTCCAACGGCTACAGCCTCGTGCGGAAGCTGGTCGAGGTCTCGGGCCTTGGCTGGGAGGCGGACTGCCCCTGGGCCGAGGGCTCGCTGGGCGAGGTGCTGCTGACCCCGACGCGGCTTTACGTGAAGCAGGCGCTGGCCGCGGTCCGCGCGGGCGGCGTTCATGCGCTGGCGCACATCACCGGCGGCGGCCTGACCGAGAACCTGCCGCGCGTCCTGCCCGAGGGCACCGGCGCCATCATCGACCTGAACGCGTGGGATCTTCCCCCGGTGTTCAAGTGGATGGCCGAGACCGGCGGCATGTCGCAGGCCGAGATGCTCAAGACCTTCAACTGCGGCATCGGCATGATCCTCGCGGTCAGCGCCGACCGGGCCGAAGCGCTCACCGCGCTGCTGCGCGAAGAGGGCGAGACGGTCTGCACGCTGGGCACCGTCACCGACACCCCGGGCATGGCCTACGAGGGCGCGCTGCTTTGAAGCGCGTCGCCATCTTCATTTCCGGCGGCGGGTCCAACATGGTCTCGCTGGTCGACAGCATGACCGGCGACCACCCGGCGCGCCCGGTGCTGGTGCTGGCCAACAGCGCCGACGCCGGAGGGCTGGAGAAGGCACGCGCGCGCGGCGTCGCCACGGCGGTGGTCGATCACCGGCCGTTCAAGGGCGACCGCGAGGCCTTTCAGGAAGCTCTGCAGGCAGAGCTGGTGAAGGCCGCGCCGGACATCCTGTGCCTGGCGGGCTTCATGCGGGTCCTGACCGCGAGCTTCGTGGAAAACTGGCAGGGGCGGATGCTCAACATCCACCCCTCGCTGCTGCCCAAGTACCGCGGGCTGCACACCCATGCGCGGGCGCTCGAGGCGGGCGACAGCGAGCACGGCTGCACCGTGCACGAGGTGACGCCCGAGCTCGACGATGGCCCGATCCTGGGTCAGGCCACCGTGCCGGTGCTGCCCGGCGACACGCCCGACGTGCTTGCCGCGCGGGTGCTCGAGCAGGAACACCGGCTTTACCCCGCGGTGCTCCGGCGCTTTGCCGAAGGCAACCGCGAGATGCTGCGCCTCACTCGCGACTGATCCCGGTGGCAGCCACGGCGGGGGCGCTGTTGCCCCGCCAGTTGGCCTCGTCGAGCGTCGAATCCGGGGCCATCAGCGCCGGAATCCCGAGAAGCACCACGAGGGCGATTGCAGTGACCCAGGCGGCAAGGCCTTGGGCACGCGGGCGGTCGGCCCGGCGCACCTGCGCCGGGGTGATGTCGAGAATCGTCATGTCCGGAACCTCCGTCCGAAGCGGGTTGAAAGGGTGAGGCTGATATAGCTGCGCCCGGACGATTGCAGAAATGAATGTTTGGGTGGGAGGTCATCACCGTTTGGAATGGCGCCGCCCCCGAAACCGGCAAGCCTGCCGCAGGTGGCGGGCTTTTGTTCAGGGTGGCTTTGCTCTCGCCGCCGCGCGGGTGTAGGAGGGCAAACCAACAAACAGTACGACCGGCCGGAGCCCAAATGAAGACCATCACCACGACGGAAGACCTTGCCGCGTTCTGCCAGGCGGCTGCCAAAGCGCCCTATGTCACCGTCGACACCGAGTTCCTGCGCGAGCGGACCTATTACTCGAAACTCTGCCTGATCCAATTGGCGTTTCCGGGCAAGGGCGACGAAAACGCGGTGCTGGTGGACCCGCTTGTGGACGGGCTGGACCTCGAGCCGCTGCTCGAACTGTTCCGCAACACCGCGGTGGTCAAGGTCTTCCACGCGGCGCGGCAGGATCTCGAGATATTCTTCATCGACCACGGCGTGATCCCCGATCCGCTGTTCGACACGCAGGTGGCGGCAATGGTCTGCGGCTTCGGCGAGCAGGTCGGTTACGAGACGCTGGTCAAGCGCATCGCCAAGCAGGCGCTCGACAAGAGCTCGCGCTTCACCGACTGGTCGCGGCGGCCGCTGACCGAGGCGCAGAAGAAATACGCGCTGGCGGACGTGACGCACCTGCGGGTGATCTACGAATACCTCGCCGCCGAGCTCGAGCGCACCGGCCGCGCCCGCTGGGTGGCCGAGGAGCTGGCCGTGCTCACCGACCCCGAGACCTACATCACCCGTCCCGAGGATGCCTGGCAGCGGGTCAAGACGCGCTCGTCGAGCCCGCGTTTCCTCGCCATCGTGCAGGCGCTGGCGGCGTTCCGCGAGGAATACGCCCAGTCCCGCAACATCCCGCGCAACCGGGTTTTCAAGGACGACGCGCTGACCGAGCTGGCCTCGACCAAGCCCGTCACCATGGAAGACCTCGGCCGCTCGCGCCTGCTGCTGCGCGAAGCCCGCAAGGGCCCGATCGCCGACGGCATCCTTGCCGCCGTGGCCGCGGGCGTCGAGTGCCCCAAGGACCAGCTGCCCAAGGCCGAGAACGACCGTGACCAGCTGCAGGTGAACCCGGCGCTGGCGGATCTTCTGCGGGTGCTGCTGAAGGCACGGACCGAAGCCTCGGGCGTGGCGGCGCGGCTGATCGCGCCGGCGGCGGATCTCGACGCCATCGCCGCGGGCATGCGCGACGTGAAGGCCCTGACCGGCTGGCGCCGCGAGGTGTTCGGAGAGGACGCGCTGCGGCTTTGCGACGGCAAGCTGGCGCTGACCGTCAAGGGCCGCGACGTCGAGGTGATCGAACTCTGATCCCGGGGGCGTGGCCCCCGGAAGGGCCGGGCTTGGCGCCTAGCGGCGGCTGACCAGAGCGTTGCTGCGGCCGCTGACCTGCACTTCACGAATGCCGCCGAGCTCCTGCTCGGTCAGCCAGAGCGCGGCCTTGACCTCGCGCGCGTCGGGACGGACCGAAACCGGCCCGGCCGATTGCAGCGCGAGCAGGCGGTAGGCCAGCGTGTCGCCGTCGGTCGCGGTCTCGTCGGGCACGAGGCGCACCTCGAACGGACCCGCACGATTGGCGGTCCCGGTCACGAGGATGATGGCACCGCCCGGGCGCCGCTCGATCGAGAGCGCCGAGATGGTCTCGACCGGCGCGCCGGCATAGGTGTCTTCGTTGTCGCCCCACACGATGGAATTGCGCTTGGCGGGGATGAGGGGGTTGGCCGCGCCCGTTGCCTGAGTGCTGACCGGAACCGGCTCGCTTTGGCCGAACCAGTTGAACGGGTTCAGATTCGACTCGCGCACGCCGCTGCAGCCCGTCAGCACGACGCCGGCGACGATCACGACCGATAGAGATTTGAACATTGCGCCACTGCCCTCTGCCTGCATTGCCCTTGCAGTTATCGTATTGTGCCAGCCTTGAAAAGCACCCCGTTCCGGGGCTGGACCTTTGCGCCCGCGCCGCCTACCTCTGGTCCCAAACCAGGAGACAAAGATGGCACAGGCGGCATTCGAAGAGGTGGTCGAGGACTTCGAGTTTCTCGAGGACTGGGAGGACCGCTACCGCATGGTGATCGAGATGGGCAAGGCGATGGAGCCGCTGCCCGAGGCGCTGAAGGTGCCCGCCACAAAGGTCGAGGGCTGCGCCAGCCAGGTCTGGCTGCACCCGCAGATCGAGGCCGGGCTGTTCCACTTCCAGGGCGACAGCGACGCGATGATCGTGCGCGGGCTGATTGCGGTGCTTCACCGGCTCTATGACGGCGTGCCGGTCGCTGAGGTCATGAAACTCGATGCACGGGCCGAGCTCGGGCGGCTGGGGCTGAACGAGCACCTGTCCGCGCAGCGCTCGAACGGGCTGCGCGCCATGGTCGAGCGGATCCGCGACTACGCCTCCGCCGCGGCGTAACGGACCAATTCCGGATCAGTCGAGCGGCACGGTCGAGCCGCGCACCACCAGCTCGGGCGCAGGCGCGTCGAGGTAGACCGGCTCGGACATCCCTTCGAGCTGGTCCAGCAGCGCCGTCGTGGCAAGCTGCGCCATCTCGTCGAGACGCAGGTTGAGCGCGGTCAGGGCAGGGGTCTGGCTGCGGGCGCGGAAGCCGTCGTAGCGCGTCACCACCCGCACGTCCTGCGGCACCCGCAGCCCGCGCGCATGCAGCGCCGCCATGGCGCCCGCGGCCATCGAGTCGATGGGCGCCAGCACGCCGTCCATGCTCCGGCCCGCGTCGAGCTCGGCCAGCAGCGCCGCTTCGGCGCCGACCTCGCCTTCGGCCTCTGAGACCTCGATCACCCGCACCGGCAGCCCCTCGGCGGCCATGCGCGCCTCGTAGGTCTCGCGGAAGACGCGGTTCGACTGGCGCTGGCTGTGGCCGACGATCAGGGGGATCTCGCGGGCTCCGCAGTCGAGCAGGTGCCCGATCAGCAGCGTCGCGATGGTGGCGTGGTCGACGCGCACCGCGGGGGCGGGCGCCTCGGGCGGCGGGCCGATGATGACCAGGGGAACGCCGCGGTCGCGCAGCACCTTCCAGTACGGGTCGTCGACCTCGGGCTCGACGAGGATGGCGCCGTCGAAGGGGATGGTGCCGAGCGCGGTCTCGGGGTGCTTGATGGGCGGCACCAGCACCAGCGCCACGTTGCGCTCGAGCGCCGTCACCGCCGCCGAGGCCGCGATCTCCATCAGGAAGCCCAGCCGCGCCGAGCCCGCGGCGACCGCGGTGGGCATCGACGAGAAGATCGCGATGGTGTTGGCGCGGCCCGTCCGCATCCCCCGCGCGGCGAGGTTCGGGACATAACCCAGCTCCTTGATCGCCTTGTCGATCCGCTCCCGCGTCTCGTGATCGACCTTGCGCTTGCCGCTGATGGCGTTCGAGACCGTGCCCGCAGAAACGCCTGCCGCCCTGGCGACGTCCTTCACCGTGACTCGACGGCGGATTGCTTTGATCTGCTTGTTCATGATCCCGGTGCCGGTTTCTTGAGCTTTACTGATGCGAATGCGCCTGTTTTTCTCGCGTGGCAAGAAAAAGGCGCTAAAAATGACGTTAAATCGTTTTAACGATCCCGATTCGGGGTAATCGGTTTGTTAAAACGTTTTTGCGACATCGAGAGGACCGACGATGCCCGATTCTGCAAGCATACTACGGGAGAATGCGATGACCTCGCAAATTACTCTTGCAAGACGGAGACTTGGCCTGACCGCACTGGATCGCGCCCGAAGCGCCGGGGGTTACACGCTTTTTGCGCGCCAGACCGGGGGCGGGGTGGTCGACTTGATCGACATCGAGGGACGCACCGCGCATCAATGGACCATGCCGGTGCGGCCGGGCCGCGACGCGGTGATCCTGTCGAACGGCAATCTGGGCTACAATGGCAGCCATGCGACATCGGCCGACCTCTATCCCGCGTGGGACCTCTGGCATGGCGGCGACTTCTACGAGGCAACGCCCTCGGGAGAGATCGTCTGGCGCCACGAGGACATCTACCACCACCACGATGCGCAATGGCTGCCGGGCGGCAACCTGCTCTACACCGTCGCGGCCGAGCTGCCCGCCGACAAGGCGGCGCGGGTGACGGGGGGCGATCCGCGCAAGGACGGGGCGGACGGCATCGTGCAGTCCGACATCGTGCGCGAGGTGAACCGCAAGGGCGAGACCGTCTGGGAATGGCGGATCTGGGACCACATCGACCCCGCCGACCTGCCGATCCACCCGATCTTCGACCGCCGCCACTGGCCGATGATCAACGGGCTTTCGGTGACCCGCGACGGGCTGATCCTGATGAGCTTGCGCACCACCTCGGGGGTGATCGCGGTCGACAGGGCCTCGGGGCGCATCGTCTGGCACGCCGGCCCCGACGTGGTGGCCCAGCAGCACACGCCGGTCGAGATGGACGACGGCTCAATCCTCGTCTTCGACAACGGCAACCTGCGGGTGGGATCGTCCAACCCCTACAGCCGGGCCATCCAGTTCGACCCGAAGACCATGGAGACCACGTGGGACTACACCGATCCCAACGCGCCCAGCTTCTTTTCGCCCTTCATGGGCAGCGCGCAACGGCTTGTTAACGGCAATACGCTCATCTGCGAGAGTGGCTTCGGAAGGCTCTTCGAGGTCACGCCCATGGGCGAGGTGGTCTGGGAATACGTGATCCCCGATTTCGCCGAGTATCCCGCGCCGCTGAACCAGTTCATCCGGGGAAGCCACAACACCTGCTTCCGCGCTCATCGCTACTCCGAGAGCCAGGTGCCATGGTTGTGACCGAGCAGCACGACAAGATAACCCGGCCCAAGCCGCCCGTCGCCCGGTTCGCGCAGCTTTCCGCTGCGGGAACCGCGGTGGGGCTGCCGATGGTCTCTTTCCTCTTCATCCTCGCGCTCTGGAGCGTGGTCGGCGCCTCCGGTGTGGTCTCCGAGGCGATCTTCCCGGCGCCGTGGTCGGTGTGGTCCGCCACCGTCGAGATGTGGCAGAACGGCACGCTGCAAAAGGATCTCTGCGTGTCGCTGGGCCGGGCCGGCGTGGGCTTTGCCATCGGCGCGACGCTGGGCGTCACCATGGGCCTGCTCACCGGGCGGGTGGCGCTGGTGCGCACGCTGCTGAACCCGTTCCTGAACCTGCTTCGCCCGATCCCGGCCATCGCGCTGGTGCCGGTGGCCATCGTCTGGTTCGGCATCGGCGAGGGTTCGAAGTATTTCGTGGTCTCCTACACGGTGTTCCTGACCGTCTGGTTCAACACCCATCACGGCATGCAATACGTGCCCGAGACCTACCTGCGCGCGGCGCGCTCGCTGGGCGCCTCGCGGCTGCGCGAGTTCCTGACCGTGGTGCTGCCCGCCGCGGCCCCGCACATCTTCGCGGGCATCCGGCTCGGCGTCGCGCTGGCCTTCCTGAGCCTCGTCGCGGCCGAGCTTTCGGGGGCGTCCTCGGGTCTCGGCTTCCGGCTGCAGGAGGCGCGGCAATACATCCGCACCGACCGCATGTTCTCGCTGTTGATCATCCTCGGCATTCTCGGCGCGGTCGCCGACCTGGTGGTGCATCGCATCGGCCGCAAACTCGTGCATTGGGAGCAGGGCTGATGGAGATGGACAAGGGACGTGTCGAGGTCGAGGACGTTGTCATCCGCTTCGGCACCCGTGACAGCGCGGTCACCGCGCTCGACCGGACGAACCTCGTGCTCGAGCCGGGCACCTTCACCGCGCTGATCGGTCCATCCGGTTGCGGAAAATCAACCCTTATGAACGCGATAGCGGGATTTGTTCAACCGGCCGAGGGGCGCATTACCCTCGACGGCGCGCAGATCCGGGGGCCGTCTCCGGACGTGGGGGTGATCTTCCAGCAATACGCTCTCTTCCCCTGGTTCACCGCGCTCGGCAACATCCGCTTCGGGCTCAAGCAGTTCGGCCTCTCGAAGCGCGAGGAGATCGACCGCGCCCGCGCCGCGCTCGACGAGGTCGGACTGGGGGCCCATGCGGACAAGTACCCGCAGCAGCTGTCTGGCGGCATGAAGCAGCGGGTGGCCATTGCGCGCACCTTCGCCACCGGCGCCAAGGTGCTGCTCATGGACGAACCCTTCGGCGCGCTCGACGCGCAGACGCGGATCGTCATGCACGAGCTGCTGCTCAACGTCTGGCGCAAGCACCGTGCGACGGTGCTCTTCGTCACCCACGACGTGGACGAGGCGCTGTTGCTGGCCGACGACGTACGCGTCATGAGCCAGGCGCCCGGCCGCCTGATCCGCCACTACGCCATGACCCAGCCGCGCCCGCGCGCGCTGAGCCGCTCCGGCTCGGACCTGCTGGAGATCCGCGAAGACATTCTGGGCCTGCTGCGCCCGACCACGGAACCGCTCCCAGAGCGTGCTCACTGAAGGAGACGCACACATGAAACTGCTGACTTCCACCGCGCTGAGTGCCGCGCTGCTCGTTCCCGCTCTGGCATCCGCCGAGAGCCTGACCTTCGCCTGGACTCCGAACCCGCAGACCCCGCAGGTCGATATCGCCATCGAGAAGGGCTATTTCGAAGACGCCGGGCTCGACATCGAATTCGTGTCCTTCCCGACCGGTCGCGAGGGCTTCGAGGCGATGATCGGCGGGCAGGTTGACGTGACCTTCATGGCCGAATTGCCCGCCGCCGTGGGCGCGCTCACCGGTCAGGACTTCGCCGTGGTAGGCGACCTCGCGCGCTTCACCGGCAGCCGGGTGATCGTCAACACCGCCTCGGGCGAGGTGGCGGACCCGTCCGACCTTTCTGGCAAGCGCATCGGCACCACCATCGGCACCAACGTGAACTTCTACCTCGACGAGATCCTCGCGGGCGCCGGGATCGAGGCCGAGATCGTGGGCGCCGCGCCGCCCGATCTGGTGCCGGCGCTGGCGCGCGGCGATCTCGATGCCATTGTGCCGTTCCCGACCTTCTACGGCGCCGCGAAATCGACGCTGGGCGACAGTTACGCGGAACTGCGTGTGCCGGGCTACGACGTGCATTACATTCTCGCGGCCACGCCCGAGATGACCGGCGAGAAATCCGCCACGCTCGACGCCTTCATGGCGGCGCTCGTCAAGGCGGACGCGGATGTGCAGGCCGACCCCGAGGCCGCGATGGCCGCCGTCGCCAGGTCGATGCAGGGCGCGATGACGCCCGAGGCGCTGGCGCAGATGTGGCAGGACGTGGACATCGGGCTGCAGCTCGACGAGGGGCTCGCCGAGCTTCTGGTGCGCGAGGCGGACTGGATCCTCGCGCAGGGCGTGGTGCGCGGCGAGGCGGTCGACAAGGCCGCGATGCTCGAGCTTTTCGCGCCCGAGGCGCTGCGCAAGGCCTCCCCGGAGGCGGTGGGCCTGCCGTGATCCCGCCACGCACGCCATGACCGGGCGTGCCCCCGGTGGGGCCGGTCATGGTGTGCAAGAGGTCAGAAAAACAAAACGCGGCGCAGGGTTGCGCCCCGTTCTTCATGTCCGGAAGGCCCGGAAGCGTGATCTTACATCGAGAAGCTGGTGCCGCAACCGCAGGAGCTGGACGCGTTCGGGTTCTCGATGGTGAACCGCGCGCCGATCAGCTCTTCGGTGAAGTCGATGGTCGCGTTGGCGAGGAACGGCAGGGAGATCTCGTCGATCACCACGCGCTCGCCCGAGGCCTCGAGGACGAGGTCGTCGTCGGCGGGCTCGTCGAGCTTGATGTCGTACTGGAAACCGGAGCAGCCGCCGCCCTCGACGGCCACGCGCAGGGCCTTGCCCTGTGCGCCGGCGCCGATCTCGGAGAGGCGGGCGAAGGCACGGTCGGTGACTTTGGGGGGCAGATTCATCTTGGGACTCGCAAAGGTTTATCTTGCTGCGTCCGCATAATATAGGGAAGCCAAGGACAGGCGGCAACCGGGCAAGACGATCCGGCCCGCGCAGACGAAAGGCGACAGCGCATGGCGATCTACGCTTGCGATCCGGCAGCCGCGCGCGGACGGCGCGTGATCGAGGAAGAGAGCGCCTTCCGCTCCTGCTTCCAGCGCGACCGGGACCGTATCATCCATTCCTCGGCGTTCCGCAGGCTCAAGCACAAGACGCAGGTCTTCGTCGAGCACGAGGGCGATTTCTACCGCACCCGGCTGACCCACAGCATCGAGGTGGCGCAGGTGGCGCGGACCATGGCCAACGCGCTGGGGCTGAACACCGACCTCACCGAGGCGGTGGCGCTGGCCCATGACCTCGGCCACACGCCCTTCGGCCACACCGGCGAGGACGCGCTGCACGAGCTGATGGCGCCCTACGGCGGCTTCGACCACAACGCGCAGGCGCTGCACATCGTCACCTCGCTCGAGCGCCATTACGCCGAGTTCAACGGGCTGAACCTGACCTGGGACACGCTCGAGGGCATCGCAAAGCACAACGGTCCGCTGCTGCCGCTGGCCGAAGGCGAGACCCTGCCGGTGACGCTGGCGGCCTACAACGCCGGCCACGATCTCGAGCTGCACACCCATGCCAGCGGCGAGGCGCAGGTGGCGGCGCTGTCCGACGACGTGGCCTACAACAACCACGATCTGCAGGACGGGCTCCGGGCCGGGCTCTTCACCGAGGACGAGATCGCCGAGCTTGCGCTGATCGGTCCCGCCTATGCCGAGGTCGACCGGATCTATCCGTCGCTCGACCCCTACCGCCGCCGCCACGAGGCGCTGCGCCGGGTCTTCGGTTACATGGTTTCGGACGTGATCGACACCAGCCGGGCCCGGCTCGACGCGGCGGCCCCCGACAGCGCCGAGGCGATCCGCCATCTCGGACGTCCGGTCATCGCGTTTTCCGACGACATGTGGGTCAAGCTGAAGGAGATCCGCCAGTTCCTCTTCACCCGCATGTACCGCGCGCCCTCGGTGATGGAGATCCGCACCAAGGTGACGCAGGTGGTGACCGACCTGTTCCCGATCTACATGCAGGACCCCTCGCTGCTGCCGCAGCGCTGGCGGCAGGAGATCGAGGCGGTCGAGGACGAGGCGCAGCTGGCGCGGCTGGTTTGTGACTACATCGCCGGTATGACCGACCGCTTCGCGCTGCAATCCCACGCCAGGCTGATGGGCGTCGACATCCTGCACGACGTGCACTGACGCGCTGACGCGCCGGCCCGCTTTGGCCCCGCGATGCCCCGGTGCGCTGCATCGGGGCTGGACAGGGCGCCTCCGCGTGACATTTCCTGATCAGGACCGCCGACAAGACCGCCGGGTCCGGGAACGGAACCCGGCCCGGCGGGTTGCCTTGCGGGGCAGGGGACAGGAACGGAAGGACGCAAATGGCTGTGGCTGAAACCTCGGGGCTCGACCCGGTGCTGGGATTTGCGCTGGTGGGCGTGCTGGGCGTGGGCTCGCAATGGCTGGCCTGGCGCCTGCGGATGCCGGCCATCGTGCTGATGCTGGCGGCGGGGCTGGTGGTGGGGCCGGGGCTCGGCCTGCTCGATCCCTCGCGCGAGTTCGGCGACCTGATGCAGCCGATGCTGGCCATCGCCGTGGCGATCATCCTCTTCGAGGGCGGGCTCACGCTCAACTTCCATTCTCTGAGCGATGCTGCGACCGGCGTCCGGCGGCTGGTGCTGATCGGCGCGCCGCTTGGCTGGCTCGCCTCGAGCGCCGCGCTGCACTGGGCGGCGGGGCTGTCGTGGGAAAGCTCCGCGGTGTTCGGCGGCATCATGATCGTCACCGGTCCCACGGTGATCGCGCCGCTGCTGCGGCAGGCCCGGCTCAAGCGGCGCCCGGCGGCGCTGCTGCAATGGGAGGCCATCGTCAACGATCCCGTCGGTGCGCTGGCGGCGGTGCTGGCCTTCGAGGTGGTCGTGGTGCTGCGCGACGCCACCTCGGTGGGCGCGGCGATCACCGACATGGTGGTCGGCATCGCCATGGCGGTGGCGCTGGGGGCTGCGGGCGGCTGGGGGCTCGCCCGGGCCTTCCGCAACGCGCTGGTGCCGGAATACATGAAGGTCCCGGTGCTCTTCGTGCTGCTGCTCGCGGTCTTCGCCGTGTCGGATTCGATCCTGCACGAGAGCGGGCTGCTCGCGGTCACCGTCATGGGGCTCTGGATCGCCAACGCCGACCTGCCGAGCTACGCCGAACTCCGCCGCTTCAAGGAGCACGCCACGATCCTGCTGGTCTCGGGGGTGTTCATCCTGCTGGCGGCGAACATGGACCGCTCGACGCTGCTCGCCATGAACTGGACCACGCTGCTCTTCGTGGCCTCGGTGATCCTGATCGCCCGGCCGCTGCCGGTGCTGGTGGCGCTGGCCTTCTCGAACATCCCTTGGCGCGAGCGGCTGCTGGTCGCCTTCACCGGGCCGCGCGGCGTGGTTTTGGTGGCGGTCGCGGGGCTCTTCGGCGAGCGTCTCGCGGCGCTCGGCGTGGAGGATGGCGACCGCATCGCGATGCTGGCCTTCGCGCTGGTGGCGGCCACCGTGGTGCTGCACGGCTTCACCCTGACGCCGCTGGCGCGGCTGCTGGGCCAGCGCGCCACCGAGACGCCGGGGGTGATGATCGTGGGCGGCTCGCGATGGGCCACGGCGCTCGGGCTGGCGCTGCGCAAGCTCGATCTGCCGGTGCTGGTGAGCGACCCCAACCACGCCCATCTGCGGCTGGCACGCGAAGCGGGGCTCGACACGTTCTGGGGCGACATCCTGTCCGAGGCCGCCGAGCACAAGCTCGACTTCGTCACCTATGACAAGGTCATCGCGGCGACCGACAACGACGCCTACAACACGCTGGTGGCCACCGACCTCGCGCCGGAATTCGGCCGCGAGCACGTGTTCCAGCTGAAACGCATGCGGCAGGCCTCGGCCCGCCACGCGCTGCCCGCGACGCTGGGCGGCCAGAAGATCGCCGCGGACGAGACCTATTTCGAGGCCAATGCGCGGCTCGCAGAGGGCTGGGAGTTCCGCGTCACCAAGCTCTCCGCCGAGTTCACGTCCGAGCACTGGCGCGAGCGCAACCCCGAGGGCGTGCCGGTCGCCGACCTCGGCCCGGGCGGCACCCTGCGCCTGCTCGGCCCCGAGGACAAGGTGAAGGAGACCGAGGGCACGCGGCTGCTGTTCCTCGCCCCCAAGCGCGAAGAGCGCAAGGAAGACCGCCGCGACGAGAACGGCAACGACACCCTGAAGGGCGCCACCGCCGCGGGCAGATGACCTACGGCCTGTCGGGGACGCCCCTCCGGCCGGACCGACAGAGCCGCCAAAAGAGCCGCCCGACACGCCGCCACACAGGGATGCGGCCCGTCCCTTGCCGGGAACGGGCCGCGAGAAGCCTCTGCTTCCACTGGCACGGTCATCGGCGTCCCCGCCTGTACCGTGCCGCCACCATCCCGCATCAACCTTAACGCTTCGTTACCGCGCCCAGTCCAGGTGCCCACGGCCCCACCACCGTGCCCCGTCCGCCCGGTTATCGTGGGCTCTCCGCGAGGCGGCCGCGCTTTACCTCGCCCCCAGACGCTCGCCGCCAGACGACCAAGCCCCTGTCCTCCAGTGGCCCCAAATATCCCGGGGGAGCCGAAGGCGGGGGCAGAGCCCCCACTGCATCGTCTCCGCCCGTGCCACGCTCCCCATTTGACCCCGTCCGCCGAAGTGATACAGGAGGCCCGACCGTATGGAGACGCTGACAATGAACCTCTTCACCGACATTCGCGCGCTTGTCCTGCAGGCGATCGAGGCGCTGCAGGCCGAGGGCATCCTGCCCGAAGGGCTCAACACCGCCCCCGTGACGGTGGAGCCCCCGCGAGACCCGCTGCATGGCGACATGGCGACCAACGCCGCGATGGTGCTGGCCAAGCCCGCCAAGGCCAGGCCGCGCGACATCGCCGAGGCGCTGGCGGCGAAGATCGGCGCCGACGACCGCATCGTGGCCGCCGAGGTGGCGGGCCCCGGCTTCCTCAACCTGCGGCTCGCGCCCTCGGTCTGGCAGGCGCTGCCAGGCGCGGTGCTGGCGCAGGGCACCGATTTCGGCCGCTCCGACATGGGGCAGGGCGCCCGGATCAACGTGGAATACGTCTCGGCCAACCCCACGGGGCCGCTGCACGTGGGCCACACCCGCGGCGCGGTGTTCGGCGATGCGCTGGCGAGCCTGCTGGATTTCGCCGGCTACGACGTTACCCGTGAATACTACATCAACGACGGCGGCGCGCAGGTCGACGTGCTGGCGCGCTCGGTCTACCTCCGCTACCTCGAGGCGCTCGGCCACGAGGTCGAGTTCGCCGAGGGCACCTATCCCGGCGACTACCTGATCCCGGTGGGCGAGACGCTCGCCGCGCGGGTCGGCGAGCAATACGTCGACCAGCCCGAAGAGGTCTGGCTCGAGGAAATCCGCAACTTCGCCACCGACGAGATGATGAAGCTCATCCGCGAGGACCTGAAGCTGCTCGGCGTCGAGATGGACCACTTCTTCTCGGAGAAATCGCTCTACGGCACCGGCAAGATCGAGGCCGCGATCGAGAGCCTCGATGCCAAGGGCCTGATCTACCGCGGCGTGCTCGAGCCGCCGAAGGGCAAGACCCCCGAGGACTGGGAGCCGCGCGAGCAGACCCTCTTCAAGTCGACCGAGCACGGCGACGACGTCGACCGCCCGATCAAGAAGTCGGACGGCGCCTGGACCTATTTCGCCCCCGATATCGCCTATCACTACGACAAGGTGAGCCGCGGCTTCGACCAGCTGATCGACGTCTTCGGCGCCGACCACGGCGGCTACGTCAAGCGGATGAAGGCGGCGGTCTCGGCGCTGTCGGACGGCAAGACGCCGCTCGACATCAAGCTCATCCAGCTGGTGAAGCTCTTCAAGAACGGCGAGCCCTTCAAGATGTCCAAGCGGGCTGGGACCTTCGTGACCCTGCGCGACGTGGTCGAGGAGGTCGGCCCCGACGTGACCCGCTTCGTCATGCTGACCCGCAAGAACGACGCCTCGCTCGACTTCGACTTTGCCAAGGCCGTCGAGCAGTCCAAGGAGAACCCGGTGTTCTACGTGCAATACGCGCACGCCCGGATCTGCTCGGTCATGCGCAAGGCGGTGGAGCAGGGCATCGACGTCTCGGACGCGGCGCTCGCCAGGGCGGATCTGGCCGCGCTCGACCACGAGGCCGAGCTGGGGCTGATGAAGAAGGTGGCCGAATGGCCGCGTCTCGTCGAGATCGCCGCCAAGGGTCACGAGCCGCACAAGGTCGCGATCTGGCTCAACGAACTGGCCTCGGAGCTGCACGGTCTGTGGAACCGCGGCCATGACGAGCCGGGCCTGCGCTTCCTGCAGGACGATGCCGAAACCAGCCAGCGCAAAATCGCTCTCGCCCGATCCGTCGCGGTTGTCATTTCCGCGGGTCTTGGTATCTTGGGCGTAACCCCGGCGGAAGAAATGCGCTGAGCCAGAACGCCGCGCCGCCCCGGGGATGACGGGCAGAGCAGATTGCCGTGGCGCGCGAACGCCGCGGGGCAGCGAGGCAAGAATGGCAGATTTCACCTATGACGGCCCTGCCGATGTGCAGGAGCCGGCGGGTCGCCGGGTCGCGAATGTCGCCAACTGGGCCGGTGCGGCGGTATCGCTCGCGCTGGTTGTGGGCGTCGGGATCTGGGGCTACAAGCTCCTCGTCCGCGACGTGACCGGCATTCCGGTGGTGCAGGCCATGGAAGGTCCGATGCGCGTCGCGCCCGAGGATCCGGGCGGCACGCTCGCCGATCACCAGGGGCTTGCGGTCAACGACGTGGCCGGAACCGGCACCGCGACGCCGGTGCCCGACCGGCTCATGCTGGCGCCCGTGCAGGCGGGGCTGACCGACGACGACCTGCCCGCCGAGGAACTGGCCGCGCTGCTGGCCCCCGTGCCCGAACCCGTCATCGAGGAAGAGCCCGAGATGCTTGCCGAGGGCGAGGCCGAGGACATCGACGAGGTGCTGGGCGACGCCGCGGCCGAAGCCGCCATGCTCGCCGAGCAGGAGGGGCTCGACCCCATCGAGGCGCTCGCCAACCAGATCGCCGCCGACACGGTGCCGTTCACCGAGATGGAGCAGGGCGACGACCCCGAGGTGCTGACCTCGGTCTCCGACCGTGCCGAGGCCGACGAGCCCAGCGCCGCCGAACAGCTCGCGGCCCTGCGCGCGGCACCTCCGGGCGCGCTGGTGCGCTCGCTGCGGCCGTTGCAGCGCCCGACGGCGCTGACCACCGAAAACGCCGCCGCCGCCACGCTTGCGGACGAGGAAGAGGCCAGCGAGGTGACCACCGAGGTCGACCCCTCGACCCTGCCCGCGGGCACGCGGCTGGTGCAGCTCGGCGCCTATGACAGCCCCGAGACCGCGCGCTCCGAATGGGAGCGCTTCTCGACCCGCTTCGGCGAGTTCATGGCCGGCAAGGACCGGGTGATCGAACGCGCCACCTCGGGCGGGCGGGTGTTCTACCGCCTGCGCGCCGCGGGCTTCGAGGACCTCTCCGCCGCCCGCCGCTTCTGCGCGGCCTTCGTCGCCGAGAACGCCGACTGCATCCCGGTGACCACGCGGTGAGCCAACATTTCGGAGCGGCGATCCTGGCGCCGGAAGGCCTGCAGCTGACCGCGGGCGAGAAGGACTTCTTCGCCGATGCCAACCCGTTTGGCTTCATCCTCTTCGCGCGAAACCTCGACACGCCGGAGCAGATCCGCGCGCTTAACGCCGAGCTGCGCGACACCGTGGGCCGCGACGCCCCGGTCTTCATCGACCAGGAGGGCGGCCGGGTGCAGCGCCTGCGCGCGCCGCTGGCCACCGACTGGC